>ERZ1292644.362-Hain-H14-01um-R2-362-length-32594-cov-7_pt1 | contig 32594 bp, 53 predicted proteins | sample MGYA00564402_ERZ1292644 | MGnify/ENA primary metagenome ERZ1292644 (study PRJEB36523, sample SAMEA6512644) | groundwater metagenome | collected 2019-01-09 | study: AquaDiva: Metagenomics assemblies of 32 groundwater samples
TTTACCTCAGGAAACCGAGCGCTTACGGGTTCCGGGATCCGTTTGCGGATGTGCCCGAACCGGACATCATCGAAGTAAAGATCCCGGCGACGGACGAACAGAACCGGCTCGCGATGCAGTATCATCGCAGCTACGATCCGGGCAGCCTGTTGCCCAAGCAACGCCTCGGCATGACGCAACGATCGAAACTTTCACAACTCGCAAAGGGGTTCATTTACCAAGCAAAAAGTGCCAAGTGCCAAGTGCCAAGTGCCAAGTGCCAAGTGCCAAGTGCCAAGTGCCAACGGGTGGCGAGCAACAAACCGGCGCTCGTGGCGGATCTGGTCCGACAGGGACTCTGGCAAGGCAAACAGGTTCTGGTCTGGACCGTGTTCGACGAGGAGAGCGTGATTTTACGGGAAGCCATGGGCAGGATGACGATGACCGGAATGTCCGAACTCGTCAATTGCGCGACAAATCTTATCGAACTCAGCGATGCGTTCAAAAAAATCGAAGTCTTGACGGGATCCGATTCTGAAGAACGGCGCGTTGGAATTCTGGATTCGTTTCGACGCGGTAAAGTCCGGTGCCTGATATCGAAAGCGCAACTGCTCGGTTACGGGTTAAACTTTCAATTCTGCACCTGGATGATATTCTCCGGGTTTGACGATTCGTTCGAGCGCTTCTATCAGGCGGTCCGGCGCTGTTATCGGTATGGGAGCAGGGAACAGTTGAAAGTCTTCGTCCCATACGTGCCGGGACTCGAAGATCACGTGTGGGAAAACGTCTTGCGAAAGAAATCCAGATGGGAAGCGGACACGGCCCGGCAGGAAGAGAATTATCGGAAGGCGCTAAATAACGACTGAGATGAGCGACCCGGCACCCAACGCGGATGGAATTGACCCGAAGGCTCAAGCCGGGTTCGCTCCATCGAATGGTTCGGAGACGGTCGTTGAATGGCCAACAGATGAAGGAATCTGGATAGGGTGGATTGACGGGGTAGGCTGGTTCCCGATGCAAACCATGTATCTGCGCGACGATCTGCCAAGTAGAGAGGCAATGGAAGAAGAACGCCGGACGGGCATCAAATGGATTGGAGAGCCACTTGCCGTTGTCGCACAGTGGCTAGAATCCGAAACCTCGTGGCCTTATACTTTCAAGAGTTGTCATCCGGCGAAACGATGGCGCAGGCCGACTGATGACGAGATGATGCGAGCCTTAATCTTTTACGGCAAGTCTCACATCAGAAAACTATTTGTCTGATGGCAGCTATCATCCATGCTGGCCGGTGCGGCGAACACAACCGCCCCGGCAACGATGGCGGCTGCTTCCGATTCGCACTCGACACGGTGAACCGATGCGGCGGCGTGCTGGAGCATCCGGCAGAAACCTACGCATGGATAAGGCACGGACTTCCGTATCCCGGACTTGGATGGACGCGATGGAAACAGGGCTGGGTGGCCGAGGTATGGCAATCCGCCTACGGGCATCGAGCCAACAAACGGACATGGCTCTACTGCTCCGGCACTGACACGCCGCTGCATCCACGATGGGCGCGGCCCGTCGGAACGCACCAGGTCGGATTCCATGACCAACGCGGCAAGGAAGCAAACAAACCGACACTTTCAAAGCGTGAGGCAAACGCCACGCCTCCAGCGTTCGCGCACTATCTGCTCGAACTGGCTGCGACGTGCGCCAAGTGGCCCAACGACTGAGCTATGGGACGCCGGACCAACAACGCCACGATTGCAACTGAGACGCCCAACCGGCGTTCACATCAGCGAATGGTTCGGCGTCACGACCGAGCGCTGATACTCGCAATCGAGACTCTGGCACTCTACGCCAACCCGGAAAGCTACCACGCCATCGCAATGCTCTATGACAGGCCGTGCGGCTGGTTCGAGGGCGACGTAAGTAAAACCGACCATCCACACTATGACCGCAAAATGCACGGCGCGGCGGCTCGAAAGGCACTGGCGAAAATCCAAAAGCTAGTGACGCCGAACGACTGAGATGAGAGACCGCCGACCAGAGACTTTAGCTTTTGGAAAGAACCGCAATCGGCGGTTCTCTCCATCGAATTGTTGGGCGACGTGATGAGCGAAGCGCGAATACTCGAAAGACTAGGCCAGTCACACGAACACATACTGGAATCGGTCGGTGTGAGAACCCCAGGGCTGAGGTCGGAGTGCCAGAAGTCGCGTCGTCGCCCAACATGTGAGTAAGCCGAAGAAAATTCGGCGATATTGAATATGAGCAAACGAGCACGAAAGATTCAGGTTATTGAGACGCCGGCCGGGGACGGTGACGATGCGCCGTCCGTCCAGGAAATGGCCGAAGACCTCGAACGGGAAAGTATCGCGGAAATTGCCGACTTGCTCCAAAGCGAGCGGCTCAACTCCGGCACGATCAAGTTAAAGCGAGTCAGCCCGCGAGGTGACGAATACGTTGCGACCATTTCCGTGGATCATTACAAGGAACGCGGTGACGAGGGCATTGCCGAAGATTACGGTGGCGGGCAATACCGGCTTATCTTCCATGCATCCAACGGCCAGTTCGTCACGCAGAAAACCATCAGGATTGATGCACGGCGGAAAGGCAAACTGGACCAGGTCGAGCCCGGACCGCCGGACGCCAGCGGCTCCGCCCTGCTGCAAGCCATTGCGAAACTCTCCCCACCTCAGGACAAAGAGGCTACGTTCCTGAAGATGCTGGAATTGCAGCAAAACCAATCGAACCAATTCATGCAAGCCATGCAGACGGCGAATGCGTCAATGATCACGGCCATAACCAGCATGGTGGCGGCACTCAAGCCGGCGGCAACGGAAGGAGGCGGGAAAGGGCTCGATCTTTTGACCGCACTCCAGGTATTCGACAAGCTCAAACCGACGAGCTCAGCCGGCGATACTCTGAAGGTGCTGGAATTCGCCCATCGGCTGATCATGGAGCGTAAAGACGAAGAAGAAGACGAAGGCTGGTTTGAGAAATTGATCCGCGGTATTGCCCCGATGCTGATTGGCGGGATGCAACAACCCGGATCCATGCAACCACAGCCGTGGCAACCACCGGCTTTACCGCCGGCCGAAGTCCAAAGTCCAAGCGTCCAAAGTCCAAGCCAACCCGCAACCCACAACCAACAACCTGCAAACAGTGACAACCCACAACCCACAGGGACGGAGACCGTCCAGATGGAAAGCGAGGCAGCACCGATGAACATAGAAGATCAAATCCGCTTCACGGCCAAGCAGGTGTTGCCGATGTTGTTGTTCAAAGCATCGACGGGCGCCACCCCTGAGGACGTGGCAGAGCTCGCCGCGAACCCGGCACTCCTCAATGACGAACAGTTTGACGCCCTGGTAGCACTGTTGAGGAAAGACGATTGGCCGAAACAGATCTTTGGCAGTGTCTCGGCGATCATGCTGCAAAGAAAATGGTTCGACCGGTTGCGGGAAGAAATCATCAAAATCGCGGACGCTCCGGATGACGAAGACGAAAACGCAGAGGCAGATCGAGATGCCGAAAGCCGATAAGGAAAGCCATGAAAAATCGACGTTTAACGGCCAATGAAAAGCGGCGCGCGCGCCAATGGTTGAAAAGGAATCGACCGCCGGAAAGCTGGAAAGGAACTGATCTTGAATATGCCGAGACAGAAATGCCGAACACAAACGTTTTGTGCGTGGTTGCGTTAGTTGCAACAGTCTGGTGGATGGAATGCAGACGGAGACAACTCCACTCACTCGATCAAGACGCCGGAAGCCGATGATTTTCCGCAAAAAAACGAAAAAGGAATGGTAAATCGAATGAAAATGAGTCACGTAGTCGTCACCATGGAAGACCTAGACGGGTTGCACGAAGAGTTGGCTAGGCATTGCATGAGGGAAGGGCGTATTCATGGCGATAAAAAGCTCATAAGACTGGGCAAAAAGCTTTTGAAAGCGGTCGAAGAAGAAGGTGAGAGCGCGGTGATTGTGGATGAGATCAGAAAATATATTTATTCTTAAATGACCGATCTAAGGCAACCGACAACCCGCAACCCAACTACCGGCAATCAATAACAACCCACAACTCACAACCAGCAGACAAATGACTGCGCTCCGTCTGACACCGCATTCACCGGATCAAATTATCCGGTTACCGATTCCAGGTGATCGGGACACGGACGATGCGCCGGCCATTCTCGCCTACCTGAAACAGTTTGCCGTCCATTACGGCCGGAGTCCTTACGTGCGGGAGTTTGTCCGCTCGATCCTGCCGCCGTTCACGGGTCAGAACGACCGGCAAACCATCCTGCGGACCATCGTGGACTTTACGAGGGACCGGGTCATCTACCTGGCAGACCCGGCCGGCGCCGAATACGTCATCGATCCGATTGCCCTGCTCGAACTCATCCGGACCAAGGGCCGGGCTTACGGGGATTGCGACGACAAGGCCCTGCTGCTGGCCAGCATGGCCGGCGCAGTTGGGTTCGAGACGCGGATTGTCGGCGTGCATTTGCATGATCCGATCTATTGGGACCACGTCATCACGGGCATCAGGATGGACGGGCGCTGGGTGGACATCGATCCGTGTGTGCGGAACACCGAGCAACCGGAGTATCGCGAAAAACTGGTCAGTGACGTATGAAAAGGCGCACTCTTGACTAAAGCCCAGTCTATCGCCATCGGCCATCATTGCCGCCTCGCGTTTGAGACTGCCAATCCTCTGTTTTCGCGATTGCGCAGTGACGGCTTATCTGTCGTGCTTACCGTCAACAGCGGCTACGAGTGACTGGAGATGAACTTCGGCGGGCCCGTGTGGCACGCTTCGGTTGCCGGCAGTTCCGACGCGAGACGATTGAAAACAGCGTGCATCAGTGAGCTGGCCGGCGTGGGTGACACCGCGCTCGGAGAATGGTGGGAGACACATAATAAAGCCGTGCATCTTAGGCGCAGACTATCAAATCACGAAATGGAACAGATCGGTCCGGTCCTGGATGTTCGCGGGACAAGTGAAGCGCTCCGCCGATTTGATGCAATTAAACACCTTCTGCCCGCCGCCGCATTTCGCATCGCTGCGGAAGAGTTGCCCGACATAGTCCGGTCAGCCCTATACAGTGTTTGGGCGGCGAATCTATTAAGCACCCAACGACCGTCCATTCCGGATAATTCGCAATCGCGGAACACCGATCAGCCGGAATAGCCGGAATATCGGGAAAAACTCGTGAGTGACGTATGAGCACGCAGCGTCGGGAATTCGCAACCAGCAAGGGAAGAGGGCCAAACGGCCGGTTCCTGTGTTGGTGCGGATGCGGGCGCGAAGTTTCCCCACCTCGGCGGCATTGGTTCTCTGCGGCTTGCGTGGACGAATGGAAGGGGCGTAACGATCTTGCCTACATTCGAGCGAAAGTTTTTGAACGCGATAAAGGTATCTGTGCCAAGTGCGGAATTGATTGTCAGGCCGCTTACGCGAAAGCTCTGGACGAGAAATCTATCCTGCCAGGTTTTCCAAATGATTTTGGGCGTGATTGGTGGGAAGCGGATCATATCGTGCCAGTGATCCGAGGTGGCGGGCAATGCGGCCTGGACGGCTACCGGACGCTCTGCGTCCCATGTCATAAAGGCGAGACGGCCAAACTCGCACGCGAACGGATGACGGAACGCCGTCGGGAAAAGGAACGGCAGAGCCCGCAAACGGGTTTCTTTCCTGTCCTGGATGGACAACCCACAACCCACAACCCACAGCCCGCATGAGCCGCGGCATCATTTATCTAAACGGCGGCGGTGGGGCGGATCGATCGGGCTCGCCCGTAGTGGAGACTCTCGCGCCGGCCGTCACGCCGGACGGGTATCGTTACATCACCTCGCCCGTTATGGACGTTTCGTATGAGCGGGCTCGCAAGCCAGCGTGTCGGGTTCTAACCGATGCCGCAATCCTGCTCATGGATCCGGCTGGTTTGATTGAGCTCTATTACGGGTTGCTGGCTTGGGAATCGCGCAAGGGAACCTGCGGCGTGCTCCATTCGCATCCGCGTTACTGCATCGACAACGAATTCGCCGCAGCATTCTCGTGGGAAAAGCAATATCCAACCGGCAAAGAGATTTTTGTTGAGATGTGGGAAGGCCGTTTGCGTAACAGAATCTTTGAGCTACGGACGGACTTGCGCACTATCCGGACCGAATCCGGCGAAGAGATTCCGGGCCTCGTGGACTTGACCGGAATCCGGTTACGGCCCGAATGCCAACTGAGCACGACGGCGGAAATATTCAAGTGGGTTATGGCAGCCGTGGGCGCGATTCTGTCGCCGTTCAATCTGGCAATCCTGATCGTTGAGGTAGCCTCGGCCGCGACCCGGATTGCGGCACAGATCCGAAAGGCCAAGGCACAGGCGGAAATCATTAACCGGATCCGGCAAGGCGCATTCGGGCTCATTGAGGACCGCAACCGGGACATTCTCATTGAAGCGGGACTGTTGCAGGACACGCTGGAATACGAACAAGCCATTCAGGAGGAGACGAACGAAACCGCCTGGCAACTCGCATGGGCCATGGGATTGCCACATCCGGCCATGTGTCAGTTCAAAACCCCACCGCGAACCACTGGTATTATCCCTTACGATATACCGGCGGACACGTACGGAATTTGGGGCGGACAGCACTTCCAGGTTGTCATGTTACGGCACTGGATGCGGAAACTTTACCTGTTGTTCCACGCGAAGCTTCATCTCGGCCTTGAGGAAGCGATTGCGAATTATCCGGACTGGATAGAGATAACCAGTGACGCCTGGCCGACGGTGGCGTCTGACGTGCTGGATTATCCCATTGGAAAGTATCAGGGAACAATTCCCGTCGTGGCGGAAAAGGACGGGCGTTACTTTGTCCGGACCGTTCCGATGACGGGCCGGCCGGCGCGTTGGATTGATATTGATCAGGACATTGCACTGACGGCGGTCCGGAACTGGTTGAACGTTCGGTTGAACAAGGAGGCGATTGACCCGGCCAAGGCGGACATGGTTCGGCGCGTCATGATCTCGTGGTTGCCGGATGATCCGGCGCGAATAATCGTTTACCCGCCGGGACACGTGGGCGAAACGCACGCGACCGAACTGCCGTTTCTGGCAGCAGGCGTAACAAACCCCGTGACGGGTTTGACGGCGCGGTCCATCACGACGGACTTGCCGGATCCCGCGACCGTCACGGCAGCAGCGGCAACCGAAGCAGCCGCGGTTGCGGCGAGACAAGCGGCAGCGCTCGGAATTCAGCCAAGCAGCCTCACGGACGCCAGTGGGCAACCCGCAACCAGCAACCCACAACCAACCCAAGCATGGCTCTGGCTGGCGCTGGCCGTAATCGGGCTGTGGTTGTTCGGAAAAAAGAAATGAGTTTCACCGTCATCATCCGGCGCAAGGAAGATCGAGGGCAGGAACTCTTCGCGGGTTTTGTCCGAATGGGAACCCGCAACCGATTCATTTTCCGGACACCGGAAAGGCGCCGGATCCAATCCGCACACTCCGCTTGCGCCATTTGTTTGCTCTCGAATTGGCAAACGAGGCTGCACGGAATGGAGATACGATGGCTGAACTTTGGTCCAGAGCCCAGGTGAAAGCCGAGCGCGAATATCGATTTCAGGAACGGCTCGGAATGCTTTGCGGCTCGGACACGCCAACACTCGAACAAGTCGAGCTAGCCGGCGCCGAGCTTCGCGAATGGGAACGCGTGATGGGTTTCGCGCCGGCGACGGCGGATCAGAAGGCGGGACAGGGATTGCTTTTCGATTGAAACCGTGAAAGATCCAAATTCAATGAATGCCTGCCTTGATTGCGTGCATGGAACGAGCGGTTTTTGGTCCGGAGTCGGGGACTTTCTTGGAAGCAGTCTCGGACAGGCGCTTGTCGGCGCTGGTGTCTCGATCGGGACCGCGTATGCGATTCAATCTCTCGACCTGGGCCCGCAGGCGCCGCGAGGCGGGCAGATGTCCGGCGGATCGAGCGTGAACCCGGCCGGCTCGATCTATAACCCGACCGCACAAGCGCAACCCGGTTACGTGCTGCAACAACCGCAGCAAGCATCGGGCGCGACCCCCAGTTGGATGTTACCGGCGGCAATTGGCTTTGGAGCTCTGGTGCTGGTTATTGCCATGCGAAAATGACGACAATCAAACAAGAGCTCAGCGTTTTGGCTTGGGCAAGGCAACAGAAATGCAACCTGGAATGAAACCGTATCAAGAAAGAGTAGTGGCCGAAAAAAACGCATTGGACGAAAAACTGTCGCTCCTATCATCGTTCATCGGGTCAAATGACATCTACAGAACGTTGGATAGAGTTGAACAATCCAGGCTGAATCGGCAACTTGAAGCCATGACGCTTTATTCTAACATCTTGGGCGAACGCATTGCCGCCTTTGCGCCATGAATGGAACCGATCTGAGTCAAACGATGGCTTCGCTGTTGTGCCAACTGGGCGCCGTCCGGGCGCAAGTCCAGGAAGATGGCGTTGCGAGCTGGTGGAAATCCAGGGCCGAAGCCGAAAAGGCGAAAGTGAAATTTTCTGACATGGGCTTGCGACACGCGGAGGTATTCGAGGAAAAGAACGGCCTCTGGGCCGTCATGGCCATGAGCCCGATTGCGCTGGTGAAAAAAGAGAGGCTAAAGCAACGGCGGATTGTTGCGGCGAGGAACTGATGTCCAACGTTGCACTAAGTCTATCGACCGCAGACGGGCGAAAACTCAATCGGCGGGATTCTAGAATGCATGGTCCGCCGAACGATCTGGAAATCTATTATTCTCCTTTTGAAGAAGTGCAGATTGATTGCTCTACGAATGAGAGAGAAGAGTTTGAAGAGGACGAGGATTTGACACTCGACGAGGATATTCTAACAGAAGATCAATTCGAAAAGTTTTTCTTGTGGCTTAAAAAAAATGCCAAACTCCGACTGGACTGATATGGAATACGAGGACAAAAAGGTCGGTGAAGGTGAAGTGACATACGCAGACGCGGAGGATTTCGACTGATGTTTTCCGAAGATCCAGGTCCGCCACCGTTGTTTCAACCGTTGACTTCGGTCCAGCAATACGAATCCGAAGGCGGACAGATTCTCAGGCTGGATCCGAATCCATTTGGCTGGCCAGCATTCCGGGACTTGTCCGGGTTTCGTATGCAGCCGGCAATTGATTTTGCGGACTGGACGTTCGGCACGAACGCGCCACAGATGACTTCCCCTCCCGCGCGTGACCAATCCGAACCGGAAAGCAATAGTCCGGTTGCGGATTCCGAAGCCTTGCCGATTGGGCTGGTTCCTGATCGGCGAGGCTGGTCCGCGGTGCCGCTCGCCATCATCGGGACATGGGCCGTCCTGGAAGCGTATCGTCGATGGGTTGAACCCCGGAACCGGCGCGCATGAGCGGCGCAGCAGATACTAAGATTATTGCTGTTTTATGTGCTCGGCACAAAAGCAACTACGCCGGGATGCTGGGTGTGGAAATTTATGATAAGAAGCGAGATGCGAGGACATTTTCCGGAGACTGTTCGGTTATCGCTCATCCGCCATGCAGATCATTTTCGGCATTTTGTTCGAAGCAGGCAAAGCCGGAAGCAGGAGAGCGGGAATTAGCCTTTTGGTGCGTCGATCAGGTTCGCGAATTTGGGGGAATACTGGAACAACCAGCGCACAGCATGCTCTGGAAGCTGGCAGGATTGCCGATGCCAGGGGACAATCCACGCAACGGCAACTTCTCAATGGAGGTGTGGCAGTGCTGGTGGGGTTTCCCGCAAATCAAGCGGACTTGGCTTTTCTTCAGCGGCATTAATCTGAAGTCCGTTCGGACTCCGCTAACGCTGCACGCGAATGGTCGGGACAGAAGAACGTGGCAGTTGATGAGTACTCCTCAAAGGAGTACTACGCCCAGAGCGTTTTGCGAATGGCTTGTTAGCGTTGCACGGATGGCAGAATCATCATCATTTCAAGAAACGATTTCGCTCCGGACGGGCTCTGCGGTCACAGGTGGCAAGGCATTGTGAGCGTATGAAAGTGCCCCTGCGCTGGCAACAGAAACCGTCCGGTTCAACGACAACAGTAAGACCAAAACAACAATGGAAATGAGACAAGCAGGACGAAGACCAAATGATTGTTGGTTGCGGGTTGCGGGTTGCGGTTTGTGAGCATATTAGCAACATTTACGTTCTCGTGTGACGTGTGCGGCCGGCGCGAAGTCCATACGGCCGAACAGATCATTGCCAGCCCATCGTTACCGTTGTTGCTCGAAGCGGCTGGCTGGCGGCAATTCTTTAGCGGTCCGACCGTCTGCCCGGAGTGCGCGCAAAACAGCGAAACGGCCGTCCGATTAAACCGCATCGTCAAAGCCGCCGTGACGGGGTTGCCCAATAATCCGGAGATTCTGTCCAATGCCGGGGCGCGCCGGTATCGGTTCTACTCGGACCATGAGATTCTAGCGGCGCTTCGGTTGTATCCAAAAAAGACACAAGCGGCAAAATCGTTGGGCATGAGTTGGGCGCAATTTTGCAAACGACGCAAGAAACTGAGGAACCATGCACCGACTCTACACGATCCTGATTCTGGCCCTGTCCTTAACGGCGGCGAGGGCATACGACATAGCGTTGGCGTGGGAACAGACTGATGCCGGGACGGTTTCCTACACGGTTTATTCCGAACGGACGCCCGGCGCTTTCATGGCGCTCGGTTCAACTAACGGTTTATCCTGGACGGTGCGCGGCCTGGAGGCGGGGCGGACATATCGATTTTACGTGACCGGCATCAATCAAGCCGGCGAATCGGATCCGTCCAATCTGGTGACGCAACTGATCGAGGCGACCGTGCCGGCCGTGTTGCAAAACTTCTGGACGCAAGCCATATCGAGTTCACGGATTGACGTCCATTGGGACAAGCCGACAACCAACACGTTGACGATTCTCTTGGAGCGCAGCCGTGATTCTTCCACGTGGCAACAGATCGCGACCGTGCCCGGCTCGGCCATGCACTTTCTGGACACGGGATTACGGCGTGACCGACGCTATTATTACAGGGCTCGGTCCTGTAACGGGATGGGATGCTCGGACTACACGGCGCCGAGGTGGGCACGGACGTTCCGGTAGCGGGTTGTGGGTTGCGGGTTGCGGGTTGCGGGTTGCGGGTTGGTTTTTAGACTTGCTCGGACTCTTCGAACGTGCTTGCGTTCGTGAATGCAGACTTATGCGTATGGTCCAGCGGCAGCGTTCCAGACTCGCCCCATATTCGCGCTTGGTGAAGATCCAGCCTCGAACGGTGTTGCCGCAACGTCGCCCTGGTGGCAACCGCTGGCACTTGGGTTCGGGAACCTCGCCCTTGGCGTAGGGCGCACCTTTATTCCGGCTGTTATCCAGAGCGAACTAACCGGCCAACCGGTGTCCTTCGTCACAGGGCCAGCCGGGACAACCGTTGTATCCGGGCAACAAACTCTCCAGCCGCAATCGACAACGCCCCCGTGGCTGTGGCCGGCCGTGATCGGTGGCGGGATACTGCTGTTTGTATTGATGCGAAAGAAATAGTTTCCCATGTCACTCGGAAATGCATCCCAAACCGAAGTCGTGAACGATATCCCGTCGGGCACGCGGGAAATGGGTCAGACTGAAATTTCGCTGCGACCAGTGCGGTTCAACGGTGCGAGCGTATGGGAGAGCCCGTTCTTTTGGATGTTCGTCGGAGTTGGTCTGACCATGGCGGCAATCTGGGCGGTTAAAAAGAAGCTTTGAGCCATGCACGCTTTTCACAATGGCACGGGCGCTTTTCCAGGCGCCTACACGACAACGCCGGTGCCGCAACATTCGGCCGCGCAATGGATCCGTGGTGTAGGGAACGGAGTGACGGAACCTGGCGCATTCCGTCCGCCCAGTCGGCCAGAACCGATATTCCGCCCTGCGCCGACGCAAGTTTTTGCAGTGCCGACACCGTCACTTGTCACACCAATGAGCCCGCAGGTTGGTCCGTCCACCGGTGCGCTTCGAAACCCTCAACCAAATCCTGACATGACAGCCTCGCAAGTAAGCAACTTTCAAATCACGCCGGCCGATTATGGCGCGCAATACGCCCTGCTGGCCAACACAGCCGGCTGGCCAACGCCCGGCGCTTATTTTAATAGTTACGCAGCCGCCGTGCGCGAGGGGGACATTGTGCCGCCAGCCGGGTGGAACGTGGCAGCCATCATGGAGGCGGCAGTTCCATGGGTGCCCATCCTGATTGGTGGCGTGATCCTGTGGTATTTGCTGAAACGCAATTGAGTGATGTGGATACAGGATTCTCCATTGGTCCGACCGCAGGTGCCGAACATGGTCCGGGGCGTGAACGGTCATGTATCCGTTCGAGGCGTGGGGGATTATTGGGATTGGTTGAAACCGTTTTTGCCGGGCGCCATGGGCGCATCGGCCGGTTGGAATGTTGGGCAAGCAACAATCGACAATACCGGTGTGGCGCCTGGCCAACCGCGACCAACCTTCGGTAGTGCGCTCGGAACAGAAGTGGGAAAGGGTGTGCGCACGCTGATTTTCATCGGGCTTGCGGCCGGGTTGGTTTGGTATCTGGCGGGTTCTAAACTGAAAAGGTTCATCTAATGGATTTTGCCGCAAAGAACGAAAAGGAACGAAAGAGTATTCCTGCTTTTTTTGTTTTTGAGTTCTTTTCGGCTACAAATCCGATTTGCGGAAGGTTCGAATGAGCGTCGAGGTTTTAGAGTCCGAGATTGTGTCGCGCGTGCCGGCTGGCGCGTGGAACACAATGAACATCCAGGAACAGCGCTGGCTTGTCAGCACGATCCTGCGTGCGCGGCCGGATGCGAATTCGCAATTTGCAGCCATGATGATGGAACGGGCAATCCCGGTGTTTAATCACTGGACGATCATTCGCGGCCGATGAACAAAAAAAGGGACAGAAAACTATGCGAACATGGTGTGGCAGTTGCGACCAATCGCGTCCATCCCATCGTGATGGGAATCGGATTTACCACGAAACAAAAATTAAGTTTGACAATTAACCCACGAGGCGACAATGAAGGAACTGATGCTAATGAATCCCGTCACGAGACGGCGCCGGCGAAAGTCTTCGAAACGCCGGACGCATCGCCGTCGCACTCATCGAGGTCGCTTCATGCGAGCCAATCCCGTTTCACGCAGACGCCGACGACGCCGAAGCAAACGCGCCACAATCGCGCACGTGATCCGTTACCGGCGCAATCCGGTCGGGAAACGGCGAGGGCGACGGCGCGGGCGACGAGGCGGTAACGGTGGCGGCGCCATTACGCTCAAGAGTTTGACGAGCCCGGATCTATTGTGGATGGCCGGTGGCGCGGTTGCGGGAGGGTTCTTGACCAGCCTCGTCATGCGGCAATTCGGTCCGTATAAAGTCGGACCGGGCGGTGTTCCGATTGCGAAATCGGCAACCGAATTCAAGTTGCCCATGTCGGATAACCCATGGGGCGCTCTGGCATACAACGTCCTGATTCCCGTTCTCGGCGCGATCCTGTTTCAGCGGTTCAACCGGAACCTTGCTAAAGGCATGGTTCTCGGAGGCGCCGTTCTCGGCGTGCAATCCATCGTATCGGTTGCCCAAGGCGCCTTGACGGCGACACGCGGGACGTCCGCTTATCTGGATGCTGGTGGCCGGATCCGAGCCCTACCGGCCGGGCCAGGCTACAATGCCGTGAATGCCTTCTCGGCATCGCCGTTGGACAATGCCGGCGCGTTCCGACAAAACACGTGGGCCGTAACGAAGAATTGAGCATATGATTAACCTTCGAGACGGGGCGGTCATCGGTGGAGCTGGCGCACTCCAAGGACAATCATATCGCAGCTCCGAAGAGGCTCTGACCTACTTGGCGCGCCAACATGGGTCTGCCGATTATCGGTCCTGGCAGATTCTCCGGCGCAAATGGTATTCGCGCGTCACGTATCCGGAAGCCGGCGCCGGATCATTCGCTTTTTTCTCGACGCCGCCAGGTCAAGGCGGATTGACCATCGCGGACACGAACATTCCCAAGGCGAACTCGTTCGGGCAACAACATGGCATCCTGAAGTCCATTCAGGCGTATTGGTATATTCAGACGTGGGACATTCACGCATGGGCCGGCACGGACGCGAGCACGCTCGTTTCCGACATCATCGCCGGATTCATTCACGCAGGTTTGCTCCAACTGCAAATCAACGCCCGGTTGTTCGCTCAGATCCCGAAACCGTTCCTCTACTGTCCACGCGGCGACGGGTCCGAACAGGTTTACACGCGCGGGCTCGACACCTTGACCCTCACGGAAGGAACGCCCAACGTGATTGCGACCAGCATCAGCGCGGCGCCGTATGCGGAGATTATCGGTTACCGGAACATATACGTGCTTGATCCGCAAATCATGATCGAGGCGGAACAAAACTTCTCTGTCACGATCGATTTTCCGAGCGGCGCAATCGCCGTAATCGGGACTGGCGTTACGGATGACACGACGAACCCGCTCAAGGTCGGTGTCCGGCTTGATACCATCACGGCTCGGCCAAAACAATAACCTGTATGATAAGCGCAAATCTGGTCGAACTGCAGAGCACCTACGGGAGCGTGGACTTCAGCCGGTGGCAGGATTTTCGGTGGCAATTCTACGATTGGCCACGTTACCTTCCGGCCGGTGTCACGAGTCAGAGCTTCTTCACGGTCGGAGTCGGCGGGACGGATCCAGTCTCGGCCGTGGCCAAGACCCTCGAAGATACGAACCTCACTGCGGCGAATCAGTTCGGGCAAGTTTTCATGGTTATACAGGAGATTCGTTGTCACGCTCTGATTCTGCCCAAGCCGCGGCAACCGGCCGGCATCAGTGACGATGCGGATACGCTCTGGACACTCATGTCCAACATGATGTCCAAGTATCTTGAACTCCTCCGGCGCGGTGTCCTGAAATGGCAGATTCAGAACAAGGATTTCCTGGTCATCGATCAGCCGTTCCTTTCGTGCCCGCCAGGCTTCGGCGTCCGGATACAGCAACACGCAGCCAGTTACATTTCTGGTTTCACCAACTTTGCCATTTGGGTGCAGCAGAGTCCGCGGCACTGTGACTTGTATGACGTGAACCCGCCGCAGGTCATCGAGCCGAACCAAACCTTTTCGTTGACGATCGATTACCCGGATGGGACAAGCCCGGTGTTCACGGAATTGGTGAATTCCACCAGCCCCAAGGTTGCCCTGGGCGTGATCTTCGACGGTTACATTGTCCGGCCGATGTCGTAAAGTTTTCAGGGTGCTGGTTGCTCATGAGAGCGGGCAACGGTTTTCGGTCGAGCTGTTGCCCGTTTTTTAATTTGAGAGAACTATGAACGGTGGCGATTACAGATCAGTCAACATCATCCCGTTTGATTATGTCATCAGCCTGGCGCTTTCGAGCGGGGGCTCGCTGGTGGCCAGTCTCACGTTCGCGCAGGATTCGCAATTCGAGCTTCATCAATGGGCGGCGAGCTCGACGAAGAACGGCGATACGGACGTGATGCCGAATGATTTTTCAGTTCTGGTTACGGACCTCAGCACCGGCCGTTCCTTGAGTAATCTTCGAGTGCCTCAAAGATGTTTCGCCGCGCCAGCGAATCCGTTTTACCGGCTGATCCGGCCCGTGATCTTTCCGCCTGGCGCCAACCTTCAATTTGACGCACTGGATCTTGCGGCGGACACAAACACGGTTACGATAGTTCTGCGAGGCTTAAAAATCTTTCAAGGAGTGCAATAACGGAGGGCTCACGCATGATGCCCGACGTTGTTCAATGGCTGCAAGAGAAGATCCTTTTCCGGAGGGATAAGCCAATACCCATTCTTGGCTTTCGATTCAATCATCATACAACGACAGTTTACGGGATCGTTCCTTTTAATACCGCCGGGACCGCAGTCGTTCAAGCCTTTCTTCCTTCATTCGGTTTTTTGAAGTTTGATCAGCCGTCTACACTTACGCGAGTTGAACTGACGATTTCCGTCCGAACCAATACCAATAATGCCTACATCGGGGCGATGATCGTGGTTAACGCCAACACTGCCGGACAAGTGTTTGATTTCACGCAAGCAACCAATGTCATTTGCTCCAACATCGTTACGGCGACGACCGCCGTCATTTCCAAAAACTTTTATTTTGGCGCCTATGGTGGACATAGGTTTGAGCCAAACGAAACGCTGGCCTTGGCCGTCCTCGGCGACAACACCGGAATTTGCGGCATTTGTCTCAATTACCATTGGCTATCTTACCCTGGGCAGATTATTCGGGCAGGCGAACAAAAATAAATGGATGATCCTCTTCCGCAGATTTTCGACAGCGAAGTTGCAGATGTGCAAACCAGTGAGTTTTTTTCCGACGGTCCGGTTGGCGATGGCCTCCTCCTCGAAGCAGCCGGTGTGAGCACGGATTTCATTTTACTGGAAGACGGCAGCAGTTTCATCCTACAGGAGAGTTGATTGAATGGCGGACAGCAAAGTCAGTGCACTTGTCGCAACCACCGCATTGGCGGATGCGGACTTGGTGTATGTAGCCAAGTCCCCTTTCGGCGCGGGCGATTCTAAAAAGCTGACGGGCGCCAATCTCAAGGCTTCCATGGGCGCCATTACGCGCGCGGCGAGCGGGTCGCCGGAGGGAGTCATCACCGCAAACGGGCCGGCGATTCATTACACGATCGCGGGCGGGTTGTGGATTTTCGGCGGCACGTTCGGGACAGCAGTTGGTTGGATAAACCTCATCGCGGAGTAAAACTTATGGACTGGCAAAAACAAGATCCGGCCGTAACAACATTTACCAGCACGGATTCCACTGGAGTAATCTGGGCGCTGGAACTCACTACGACGCCGAACGGCAAAACGATTACGCTCAAGAAATCAGGCACAAGCCAAGGAGTCTTGACCGCGCCAGACATGGCTTTCATCAAGACACTTTTTGGCCAAGTCTCGGCTCAGTTGTGATTCTGGTTCTTTTGCCGCAAAAAACGAAAAGGAGCGAAAGAGTTTTTTTGTTCTTTCGTTCTTTTCGGCTAAAAATCCGTGTTCACCATTGCCGGGCAACCCTACAGTGAGATTGATGATCGGGTTTTGCAGCATCGCGGCGCAATTGTGGATCTGGGTTGCGTTCGATGGGATTGGTCCATGTGCTTTGTTGGCCGCAAGCGCGTTATCGGCGCCGATCCGCTCGCGGAAGACCTTGCAGGCACAGAGCTTTTCCGTGGATTGGTGGGGCCGGCTACAGGCGAAATTGAATTTATCGCTGCTGAAGATTTGTCAACGATCGTTAATGCAGCGAATGGAAATCCGGACGTGTCAAGCGTGCCAATGCTGAACTGGAAAGCGTTTTGCACACGTTACAAAATTCAAGACATTGCGGCGCTCAAGATTAATATTGAAGGTGGAGAATACGGTTTGTTGGCCGATCTGGACTCGAACGATTACGCGAAGATTGATCAGATTGCCGTGAGTTTCCATGATTGGCGCTGGCCGGAACGCAAGTCAGCGACAAGCGCGGCGTTATTTCGTTTTGGGCTTGAAGGCTTTGACGTCCGGCAAATAAACCAAGCACTGAACTGGCATTTGGCCGTCAAGTCATGATCGAAATCCCGCGCATGGTGCCGAAAGACGACGGGTTTCCGTCCGCGTTCCCCTGCTGGTCACCGGCCGAATCCGTCACGGTTAAGGCCAATCTCTGGTGCGCGAACGGGCACGTCTCGATCCTGACCGAACATCAGATCGAACCGGACGGCACCGTTAATCCCTCGTGTGTTTGTCCGAAGAAAGGTTGCAACTTTCACGCCTGGGTCAAATTGATCGGTTGGCCCGGACGCTAAAGACGTATTGGACTTTGGACTCTTGGACTTTGGACTCCCGTTGCTGTGGGAATCACGGAATTCAAGCAGAAGGAATTGCCGCACTTGACGCCCGTCGTCATGTTGTGCGCGGCATTTGTGGCCGGATCCGTCGGTCCGGCCCTTATCCTTTTGTTGAAAGAAATGCAGGAGAAGGCGAAGGCGACCGGCCTGGATTGGTTTGACTTCGCGATTCTCTTGGTCTTTATGACAACATCGATCCTGGCCAACATCGGCGCGTTTATGTCCAAGCGTTACGGCCAATGGGCTGATGAACGCGCTCAGGCTAAAAAGATCGAGACCGAGCACGTCAAATGGGTGAAGGAAGAAATGCGGAAAGCCGAAAAAGCCAAGTGACTTGAGATTGGGCATTCGGTTAAATTCTCCGCGGCTGGGATACACGATGTTTATTCGATGCCATTGCGAATTTTACTTTTGGAAGATGATCAGAGCCACATCGTCTTGAGCACTCGGCTTCTGGCCGAAATCGGCACGGTTCATTGGGTGGACACAAAAGAAGCGTTTCTCCATTTCTTGAGCGGTCCAGGAAACCCAGACATTATCGTGGCTGATGCGCGGTTGCCAGGTTTCACCGGCGAAGAAGCGTTCCGACTTGTGCAAGAGAAATGTCCGCATATTCCGTTCGTGCTCCTGACCGGAACCCTAAACGACGAGAGGTGCGCGGCCCTGATGCGGGAAGGGCTCGCGGATTATATTCTCAAGGACCGCATGAGCCGGTTGCCGGACGCGGTCCGACACGCGGTCGAATGGAAACAAGGTCAACTCGAACGGTTCCGTGCGCAACGCATGGAGAATATCGGGGTCTTGGCGGCTGGAATCGTTCATGATCTGAACAACATCCTGGCGCCGTGCGTGATGATTACTGGGATGCCAACCTTGCGCAATCAACTGGACGAAACCGGCTGTAAGCTGCTCGATAAGATCGAGGAATCGGTTCGGCGCGGTGGGGATTTGATCCGACAAGTCATCATGTTCATTCGCGGCCAGAACGGGCACGGGGAACAGAAAGAACTCAACATCGTTGACGTTGTCATGGAGGCGTTGCGCTGGCTGGAATTCTATAAAGGCGTAGAGATCCGGCGCATGTTTGCGACCGATACCCCCAAGATTCACGGCAACTTGACGCAACTCTTCCAGGTCTTTACCAACCTGTTTGTGAACGCGCGCCAAGCCGTCCAGGGCCAAGGAACAATCTTCGTCGCGATCGATACCGTTGAACTTCGCGACCGCCAACTGCGGACCGCGACCGAGCCTGTCAGTGGCCGTTTTATCCGCGTGGCCGTGTCGGATGATGGTATCGGGATTACTCCTGACGGCATGACGCATCTTTTCGAGCGCTTTTTCACGACCAAAACGGATGGGACCGGCATGGGCTTGCCCATTGCGGCGGAGATCGTCCGGGGACACCGCGGTTACATGGATGTGCAATCCGTCGGGGCCGGACAGGGGGCAACATTCACGGTGTATCTGCCGGTGGGCGACATTTCTGGCGAATTCAAATCGTTAAACGGCAAAGGTGAAACCATCCTGCTGACCGAAGACGAGGCGATACTGGCGGAGGTGAACAAAATGACGATGGAGCTCTATGGTTACCACGTGCTGGTGGCTCGCAATGGAGCAGAGGCGTTGAGCATATTCGTTCGCGAAGGCGAGAACATTGACGTAGTCGTTACAGACGCGATGATGCCCGTCATGGACGGCAAGGTTTTGATTGCCAAACTTCGAGAGATCCGGTCGGACGTGAAAGTTATCGGAATAACTGGCGCGGCAACGGAAGAGGGAGCGGATTTAGACGCGGCAAAGATTTTGAAGAAACCCTATAACGTGGGCGAATTATTGACAGCACTGCGGGACGTGCTCAAAACTCCAAATACTGCATGAAAACTTTCTTTGCCGGTTGTGGGTTGTGGGTTGTGGGTTGTGGGTTGTGGGTTGCGGGTTGTGTCGCGGTGTTCGGTCAGGCGCCGCTCCATCGGCAAACCTTCACGACGAATTCAGCTACAGGGTTTTCAATATCTGGCACGAACTTTTCCATGCCCGGAGATTTCAGGGCCAACGCTGGCATTTTCACCAACGACTTTCGCCTGTTGACCAATCCGATTCCGTTTGGTGTCCTTCGAGCTGACCTCGGCGGCACGAATGGCAACTGGTCCACGAACCTGGACACGCTGAATCTTACCAATTTGACCGTCAACAATTTCTTTGGCAAAACCATCATCAACACCAACACGAGCACGATCGAGGGAGATGCTTACATCATCGTTGGTGGTTCACCGTCTTCAACCACGAACGCGCTCAGCCTCACGAACAGTTACGCGCTAGCCAAACTCAAGACTCCTCACGGACTGGCCCTGAGCGCAACGAATCGGTTCACGATTTATCTCATGCCCGGCCGCTACACGATCGTAAGCGGGCAACTCCTGATGGATACGCAGTTCATTGATTTGATTGGTTTGGGCAACGATGCGCGAGATGTGCGAGTTGAATCGACGGGCATTGCCGTGCGGATTACAGCGGATGATGTCACGTGCCGGCGGTTCACCACCTACACCACAGCGGCCAGTCCGACGGCGAACACAGATCCGACCGGGTTCCATCCTGACAATGCACTGGGCAATCTGAAAGCCCTGGAAATGATTTTTGACGCTTTGAATAACGTCGCGGCGATGCGGCCGGGAATTGGTTACAGCGGTTATTATCAGGATTGTATCTGCACGAAATCACACAGTTTTGGCGCCAGCATCAGCACTAGCGGAGGTGTCGCGTCCGGAACATTTATCCGGTGCCAAGCAAACGGTCAGGCGTTCGGGTCAGTGGCAACTGGATCCGTGGCGCCAATCGCAAGCGGATTCTTTCTTGATTGTGAAGCATCCGGGGGCTCTTTCGCGTCACGCGGGACGGCGTCCGGGATATTCTGGCGATGTCGCGGCGGCAGTATCACGGTAAATACCATCGTGGGACAATTTGCGGGAAGCAGCGGAGGTTCTTTCGGTGGCGCCGACTCCGGAACGGTCGGGACCGCCTCTGGCGATTTTTACTACTGTTATTCTGAACAGACCAGTTTTGGCGCCGCCGTCGGGGGCGGGGTGGCATCCGGGAACTTTTTTGGCTGCACCGTCGCGAGTGACAGCGGGACCGCCAACGGATTCGGAGCGTCAAGCACGACGGCCGGCGGCAGTTTTTCCGGGAAGGCTTACGGCTGCCAAGTCCGGGCTGGACGTGGATTTGGCGCCGCCGGCGCCAGTGGCGGTTCCCACACTGGCACCAGTATTGACTGTAGCTTTGGCGCGACCGGGGTAGGATGGGCAACCCTGACCGGGACAATTCAACGGTGCACGTTCCCAAATTGGGGCGAAATCTACGCACCAAACACGGCCGATTCCCTGACGCTTACCAACAGTGCCGCAGAAAACAATTTCTCCGTTACGCAGAGCCTGGGCGCCTACAATTGGAAGATCGGCAAAGCCTTCCAGATCCAGGCCAACGGAAAATATTCAACCGACGTCGCCACAGCCGGCACGCTCGTTTTGAAATTGAAACTGGGTTCAACGGCCATTGTGACCAGTGGCGCTTTTACGTTGCCGACAAGCGCAGCGAATCGCGGCTGGAAATTCGTCGGAAGTTTCACAACGCGAACAATCGGCGCCTCCGGAACCATCAGCGCGGAGGGGATCTTCTGGATTGATGATGCGTTGCTGGGCGCCGAGAGCGTGATTCCGAGCAATGGGACAAAGACAATCGACACGACGGCGGCACAAACCCTGCAAATCAGCGAAACCTTTTCCGTCGCGGACAACGATAACGCGATCACGTTGGAGAATCTTCACGTGGTGCCGCTCTCGAATTGATTGAAGAAACAACCGAACCCGATTTGGGGCCGTGGTCCGGATCGACGCGACACCGTGGGCGTCTGTGCGCTGTTCTGCGTTCTATGGCTGGTTTCATGTTGAGAAACAACCCGCAACCCACAACCCGCAACCCGCAAACTAAAAAATAATGATTGCACGCGCCAGCGGGATTCCTAAAGTGCCAGAAATGCGTTTTCATCTGTGCTGGCGATCCGGTGATTGACCCTAAATAATACCGATTAAATGATTGTCCAAATTGCATTTTGGAAGGAGGCGGGACAGGCATTGACACGGCACAGATGGAATCTTTTGTGGGTTGCTGGTTGTGGGTTGCTGGTTGTGGGTTGCGCCGTTAACCGGACGGCTTACCGAACCGCCGGCATCGCGCACGTGACCGCGGATGCGGCCATGACCGCTTGGGGCAATTACGTAAAGGAATTCCATCCGCCGGCCGAAGCGGAACAGAAAGTCCTGGAGGCGTTCAACCGTTACAAGCTGGCTGAGCTTGCCTTGATCGACTCCGCGAAGCCTTTTGGAACTGCGCAATACGATAAAAACGCATTCCAGGCGTCTGTCGGGGCGGCGAGTGCGGCATTGGCCAACCTTGTCGGAATCATTCAACAATTCGGAGTGAAATTCACGTGAGCCCGACAATGTTGCAAATCATCCTGTTCGGTCTGCAGGAGGCGGTCAAGGCGGCGCCCGGCATCGTGAATGACATCGGGGAGATTCTCAGCCACGACAACCCAACGCCGGCCGATTGGGACGCGCTCCGGGTCAAGGTCGCCAGCAAAGATTATTTCGATTACGTGCCGGATTCCAAATTGAAACCTGCCGAACCTTCGCCGCCGGTCGAACAGTGAACTAATTTATGAGGCTTACAGGGCAAGCAGCAATCGAAGCAAAGAGAGAAGACGCCAACGCAATTCTTATGGCTGAGTATAAAGGCCAAGTGTATGGCAACATCAACGAGAAAAATGCAAGAACCGTCATCGATAGAGGTGGAAAAGTCTGGGTTGACGTGTCAGTCCCTCCAGGGACGAGAATTGAAGCTTACCGGCTTCCAAAGTCTCGCGATCAAATTCTAATTGAGCGACATCAAAGAGAATTAGCCAAGCGACGATCTCCGCGGAAATCCAATCCTGTGAAAGCAATCTATCCCCATCTACCCGTTCTAGCCTCACACAAAGGGGTCACCATTATTGGACATCGTGTACGTGATCCCCAGGCTGCTGCTGATTACGCTCGTCGTTACCGTCAAGTTGTCGTTCACGGCCCTCATCCGTGGTATTGGGTTGTCTCGCGCATGGATGCCAGGATTTTAGAGAAATGGGGATACGATTTGGCTTATGCCCCCAACCCCAGCCAGCAGAATCCGGCGAAGCGCAAGCGACGTAAAAGCCGATTCGAAACAGTCCGCAAACCGGGACGCCGCAAAGCTCGGAATTCCCGCATTTACGCGACTCGATCCGGACGGCGGTGGACAATCCGGACGGCGCCGAAAGGCGGCTTAGTGGTTGCCCGCGGCCTGAGCCAGACGGAGGTGCGAGCCTGGTGCCGCAAGCGCGGTTACAAGATGAAAACCGCATGAGGCTCTTTCGTGACATTGGCAGATTCTTCGACTTTCGGCGCGCCAGTCGGCGCCGGGCAAAAGCACAAAAAAAAGCAGGAATTCCCTTTCGCTCTTTTTCGTTCTTTGCGGCAAAACCACGACGGACAACGGCGCGCAGGATTGCAAAGGCTAGTTCATACGCCGGCCGGTTATCCGTTCCTCGTCTCGCCTCGCCCAAGGTTCATTTGACGCCAGTTTTCCGTCGGCGCGTGACCAACGAGGTTCCTCCGGCCGGTAAGGTTCGCATTAAGAAATCTATTTTTTTGCACCCTCGTCCGGATGGCGTTCCCGATATCCTGGATGCCATTCAGGAACTCGGCGGCATTGCGGCGCCGTCACAATCCCGGTTCGCAGACAAGGGCGATTACGACGGTTACCGGGAATCGTTCCAAGGTGCGGCCCGTCTCTTGACCCGGCGCACCGGTGGAATGCGACCGGATGAACTCACGGAAGCACTGTCGAATCCGGAGAGCGGCATCGGTCAGACTTGGCGCTTGGAATCTACCAGCGACCTTTATGACGCCGTTCAATCGGCTGTCCAGAGTCGCGAGAAAGCCAAGCGCCAATTTCGCCAGGAGCTCGAAGATGAAAACTTTCGTGAATCGGCCCTGACACCCAAGAAACGGCAACTGGCTTGCCGCCGGCCATTGCGCACGGATCAATTATCCGTTGGGGACACGTTCAGAATCCGGCGCGAGCCGTGCAAGGTCACGGACCTGGATCCGGACACGGAAGAACTCGCCGTCAAATGCGGGGACCGATACCGGTATCAGCGCTTGCCGCCAGCCACAGAATTCTATCCGGACAAGTGCAAGGTAGAGAAATCCGCCAAGCCGAATCCGGCCGGCGACTTGTTTGCCGAACCCGAAAGCGTAATTCAACAGCGCTTGCGCCTCGATCGAGAAGCAGTCGCGCGTGAGAAGGCCGGGCAACGCAGCGAAATGCTGGAACGCGCCGGCCGGCGCCTGGTGGGAAGATCCGTTGACACCACCGGTGATTTATTCCACCCAACGGCCGGCAGTGCGCCGTTATTCGCGTTGAAGCGAAAGAATCCCGTTAGACTCTGTCGAAAGTGTAAGACGGTCCGTCTCTTCGCTCAACGAACCGGCCGACACTGGACGATCCGGACGGCAGCAAAGGGCGGTCTCGTCATCGCCCGGCGGTTAACCGAAACTCAAGTTCGGAATTGGGGCCGGTCACACGGATACAAATCCATCAACCATCAACCATCAACCATCAACCGTTCTTGAGATACCAGTGGCAATCTACCTCGACAGCGCCCGGATCCGCGACCGTGCAACTTGTCGATTCCGCGACCGGTCAAGTCGTGCACCGTTACGTGGCTGCTTATTCGACGCAGCAACCGATCGTTACACCGCCCAACTCGGACGATCCGCGCATCGCCCTGGCCGGCACCGGGACCGTTACGCCGGCAACAAGCGGAACCGCATGGATTAACGAACTGGGACAACTGATTCAGAAGGTCGGAACCGATGACCTCTATTACATTGACGGCCAGCTTTACGAACGATTGCCAAACGGCAGTTACTTCAAGGTGTCGGCCAATGGCGGGTATGCCGGCACGATAGCCGGGGTGCCCATTGGCACTGTCCTTTTAATCGTTGCCTCAATCGGCTTGTTCTTCTGGTTTAAGAGCAAACGATCCTGACAACCCACAACCCACAACCCACAACCTACGAAACTCTCCGTCATCATCGCACACCGGAACGAGCCTGAGCACCTGGCCGAAACCGTTCAGAGCATCCGCGCCACGTCGCCGGCTGACGACGTGGAAATCATCGTCGTTGATGATGCGAGCCAATGGGGAGCCGGCAAGCCAGGTGTTCCGCCTACGCAAAAAGAATTGAAGATGTTTGGTGACGTTACGCAATTCGTTTGTGAACCGGAACGACGCGGACACGGCCATTGCCGGACCGTCGGCGCCCAGATTGCCACCGGCGAATGGTTGCTCTTGACCGATGCTCATATGCGATTCGTTCCCGGTTGGTTTGATCGGTTCCAGCACAGCGCGAAGTTGGTTGAATGGAACACGATCCTGACCGGGCCATACTTGTCATGCACCGGCAACGATGTCCTGCTTGATACAATCTGGGGCGCACGCTTCTATTTTTGGGAACAGCAAGGCGAAGCAATCGACGTTATTTCCGCGCAACCGTCTCCGTTCAAATTCAATGTCGAGGACGGCGCACTGCAGACCGTGCCGGCCCTGATCGGCGCGAATTATTTCATTACTCGCGAATGGTTCCACAAGATCGGCGGGTTGCAGGGCTTGGTCGGTTGGTCCGTGGATGAATGGTTGCTGAGCGTGAAGACGTGGCTCTGCGGAGGCTCCATCCTGTTAGATCCCAAGTTGCATTTGCGGCATCTGTTCTATCACGGGCAAGGGCGGTCCACGATGTCCAAGGCGGAATTGATCTACAACAAACTCTCGATGGCGTTCCAGACATTGGACGATTCGGGATGGACGAGTTTTCAGGAAAATTTCCCGGTGCCTCTGACCGTTCCGGAGATGGCGCGCGCATGGCAGATTTTTCGAGAGCGCTTTGACGAACTCCGCATCCTGAGGGACTTCACCCATGCGCAATTCGAGCGTGACGTGGACTGGCTTTGTAGCAGGTTCGAATTGAATCACCCGGCCGATATTGGGGCCGTCATGGCAGCGTAACATTTTCCATCCCGGCGCAAGTCAAACGGGTTTTGGCTGGCGCTTTGGCGGCAATCTCAAGGCGTTAATGCCGGGAATTGACCGTGCCCGCCGCGGGACTGCGGCGGGAGCCAGTTTGACAAAATAGCTTGGTTCCGGCAGTGTTCCGACCAGAGAAGAAACCCGGCAGGGTGACTTTCTCGAAATCCGCGTTTCGGTGTTCAGGGACACTGCCACCAGGCGCGGATTTTTATGCCTCTAAAACTTCTGTCTCTTGGCGCCGGTGTGCAATCCAGCATGCTGGCACTCATGTCCGCCGCGGGCGAAATCGACCTTTGCGGGGTCTAACTTCAATCGCGAATCAACGTGCCCGAACACGCACGACAAAAACAGGGTTCAGCACCTCCGCTGCTCATACGGTTAACCGAATATCTCAAGACCAAGGGCGGCAGACCCCACCGGCTCAGAGCCAAGCCGAAACGATCGAATCGACGGAAACAGCACCGGCCACAATTTGGAACCGGAATTCCGTGGTTGCGCGCCTACTTGTGCGCCATCGCCCGCGGGCCGAAGCGGGACGATAGCCGGTGGGTCGAGGTGGACCTTAATCGTTGCTTCAATGCCAAGGGATATTCGCTTTCATGGGGTCGGGAACTATTCCGGCGAGTCCAGCAGGACGGGTTATTCCACGCGCTCGTTAAGGTCAGGTTCGTCCAGAAGCGGCTGAAGCGTGACAGAGACGCCAGGCGCGGCGGCAATGGCTGCTTCGTTATCCTGGTGGCGTTGCGGCGCACTCTGATGTATGACGAGGAACCACTTTTCCGCCACCGGGACGAACAGGATCGCCACGTCCGGCCGGCGCTGCGTTCCGAAGATTTGGAAATTCGGGAACCTACACCCAACTTGCCTACGGTCGGTTCTAAACCTAACACCGTGCATTGTCCGGTCTCCTCTGTACCTTACACTACCCAAGGGACAGCAGTCTCAAATACAAACGGGCAAGCCCGTATCACGGAAGAATCGAGTCGGAAACCGGAAGTGTTGAATGGTCTGCGTGCGGAACACGTTGTCTTGCAAAATGTTACAAACTCAAGACACAGTCTCAACACACCAGCAGGATCGGTGCCTGATGCGTCAATTGGGAGTGGGGCAATTAAACCCATTTTTCCGTCTTTTCAAGGAATGCGGCGTCTGATGAAAAAAGCAATCTGGCTCGCTTTCGAGTGCAAGAAGCGCCATTGGGACAATTGCAAGGTCTTGTGGCGCATGGATCACGGTTACTCATTTGCATTGTCTGGTCTGATAGACGGGCAGAGTCAGGAATTGCTTTTAGCCGCGTGGGATCATGGCGTTCATGCCGCGCACGCGGACCAGGTTGACGGTGTGGCTCGATCTGTAGAGGCCAGCGCGACCTGGCACGCGCGCCGATGGCTAGCGGAACGGACCAAGGGCACGCGCGAAACCCGGATTGACGCGGTCCGCCGTGCGATTCACCACCGGAAACCGGCCGTAAACAAATTATGTTGACGTTGAATACATAAAATGTATTATGCGTCTTAACATGCATATGCAAATCGAAAAGCTCATCGACCCAAACGCGTTTCCGGAGGCCGCAGCGCGCCAAACCTCGCAACCGTGGTGCAGTGTGTCAGACGGCCCCTGCCGCAACGCTTTGCCCAATTAACCATCCAAGCGTGCCATGAATGCAAATCTTCAGCTTGAATCTCAAACCGTGGGCGAACATCGTCGTGCCGTTTCGCATTTAATAAACCGCAAGGCGGTTCGGGAACTTTCACTCCGGATGAGTCAGGAATTGCGACAGGGCAGGTTTACGCGAGTGAGCGAATCCTTCCTGGACGAAATCGAAAACATAGTTCGGGAATCGTTGGCGAGCCGTATCCATCGCGCTCCGGGCATCGGGAAAACACTCGTTTTGTTGGTTGTGGGTTGCGGGTTGCTGGTTGGATGCGTGACCGGGCAACGGATCGTTACCGGTGGATCCGGCCGGCCGGCCTTGTTGGCCGAGGCGGTCCGGATCGAGGCCAGCGCGCCGGCTGCTGCGGTCGAGGTGGGGATTGTGTCCGTTACCTCCGTCGGCCAGAACCAGACAGCCATGGACGCAGCCATGAAAGAGATCAGGCGGCAAGCCGGTCAGATGGGGGCAAACCTCGTGGTTGTAACCGGGACCGGGACGGATCAATCGCATTACCGATCTTCCGTCGGATTCATGGCTGGCAACATTCTCCTGCAACCCTCCGGTAGCGGACGTAAAACGGTGGTGCAAGGGAAGGCATATTATGTCGGAAATTAAGTCCATGGCTGGAAGAGACTATGAAATTCGCAATCGAATATCCACTCCAGAGCGAAACAATCGCCATTCGGCAGTTCGACGGGACAGGCATTATCGTCCGCATTCCAATTTTCCGAAAGGTTTCGGCACAATGAGTCGTCGAAAAAAAGCAGAGCGGGTAATGATAAATATCAAGCTCCACGAGTTAACCCTCCGATTCATTGACCGGATAGCGGCTGAACGCGCCAAGAGCCGTGGTGTTGTTCTGGATGATCTGCTTTGGCCTATGCATTCACCGCCTCCAGTCAGAACGGACACAACAACCGACAACCCGCAACCCACAACTAGCTAGTGACTGTAAAATCCATAACGGAGGAGATTGAAATCCTGTCTAATGAATTCAGAGACATTAATAAGCTGCGCTGGCGCATTGTGGGAACCGGATATCGCAGCAGTGAAACGAAAGTGATGTGGATGCCGAAGTCCGAAGAGGAAGAGAAGCGTTTGATAAAAATTGCCGAACATATAGCCAGACTCCATAGGTTCAGATCGTTTTTATCCATTAAAAACCCACAAACCACAACCCTCAACCCGCAAGCATCGTAATGCCCTACATCCGTCGCATTCGAGCAGTGCTGAAAGAAGATCCGGATGTTGGAAAAGGCATTGGCCAAACTCTGGACAAAATCGCGGTCCAGGCTGCAGCGGACCTGACGGAACTAATCATCGACTTTGACTCGATAGCCTTGGTTCAACCGTCCAAAAAACGCATTTTAATGAAATCCGGGATTTTAATGAAATCCGGGAAGGAAGCGCCACTTATTCAGGAAGCCTGGTGGGATGCGTTCATGATCGTGCTGGCCGAGTACGAGCGCGACTCGCAACAGCGCGAACGGATGGGAATATGAGTGAAGAGTGCCAAGGAAGTGTGTCAAGTGACAGAGTGCCAAGTGTCAAGTCAGATCGGTTCTTTTATCAGGATGGTTTCGGGCGAGATCAGGAACTCCGGTTAGTGGCCGGCTCGTTAACGCCGCGGTTTGTTGTTGGAATCCGGCTCTCCGACGGCGAATTAGTTCAGGTGCATTTGGAACAAATCAAACGCCATGCAAGCAACCCGTGATGAATTGGCGACTTTGGCCGTCGAGGCAGTCTCGATCGCGGACCGGCTAAGCCGGGTTCAGGAACATCTGTGCGGTTACTCTGCTTCAACCTACACGCTGCCAATCCAACCCGCAACCCGCAACCCACAACCCACAAACACACGTCCGCCAGTGGAAGAAAAGAAGAAATGAAACAGACATACCAGGTGTTGAGGATTGAGTTAAAGGACGGTGGTACGTTTGATTTCACGAAAGGGGCTCAGGTTTTCATGTTATCTAGACGTGACAAAAAAAGCGCTATAATCGGCACACAGAGAGGTGGGGCAAAAGCCCATCCATCGACACTTGATGATAAAGTGAAGTGCATTGAATATCGGGTAAGCGTCGAAGTGAACGGAAAAGAAGTTAGCGAGGATTTTTATCACAAGTTCAAGATCCGTCCATGGCTGTCAATGTTTGGCCAGCGCTTTGGAGTTATCGAGCCGGATGGCGGCAAACTGTTCACGACACGCCCGCTCAACCTGATGATGGGTTCTAAGCAGTTCGGTCGAGCACGCGGGTTGCAATTTTGTTGCTGATGAGCCGGCGCAAACAATGGCCCGTCGGTTACCGGACATATGCCAAACGCCGGCGCGACCGATGGCGGCGAATAAGTGGCGAACCGCGCATTAGTGCGAAGGCAAATTATCTTGGGCGCTTTGCTGTTCGGAACCAGGCTACGGTTGCGAAGATGTTGGAAATAACTCCGCAGCGCGTTGCCAGATCGAGCGCAACGCACTTTGGAAGATTCGTCGTTCTCTAATATTATGAATGGCGATTCCATGTTTTCGAAGCATGAAGTGCAGCTTGCGGCAATACTGGCAAGTTCAATAACCGTCATCATCACTATCTGTCTGATTTACAGCTACAATTTGGAAATCATGCAAACAATGATGAAGGAAGGATATTCCCAAGTCCTTCTGCCAGGGTCACCGAACACTTATTATCAAAAGCACGGCACGACAAATATCACACGTAAGCCAAAGGATGCGGAGTGACAACCCACAACCCACAACCCGACATCTGGTTAGAAGACTGCATCACCGGCATGGCTTCACACCTGGAGCCAGCGAGCGTTGACTTATGCGTAACATCCATCCCGTTCGGCGCACTCTTCATGTATAGCGGCAAACCGGAAGACATCGGGAATAACCAGGATGGAATTGACATGCGGGCCGGGCAATTCGGGTTGCACATGCGGTTCTTTATCGAGCAATTGAAACGTGTCCTGCGACCCGGCCGGAACGCCTGCATTCATATCCAGCAGTTGCTTCGATACGTGAATCAACATGGTTACATGGGCCGGCGGGATTTCCGCGGCGCCGTCGTGGATATGTTCACGGCCGGCGGTCTGCAATGGATTGGTGAGCTGGTGATTCCAAAGAACCCGCAGGCGATTGCGCAACGGCTTTCGCTTCATAGCCTGATGTTCATTACCGGCAAGCGGGACGCGACCAAACTGGCGCCAGCCGTGAATGATTACATGATGATTTTTCAGCAACCCGGCGATGCCGATCCGCCCGTCAAATCCATACGGGACGCGGAGATTAACCCGGCCGGATGGGTGCGGACCGACGAATGGGTCAAGTGGGCGTCCGGTGTCTGGGAGGACATTCAGGAAACGGACGTCCTGGACGGCTGGCGCAGTGCGCGCGATAAAGACGAAGAAAAGCACGTGTGCCCGTTGCAACTCGAAGTGATCCGGCGCTGTATCCGGCTTTACACGAATCCGGGCGAACTCGTCCTTGATCCGTTCATGGGCATCGGCTCTACTGCTTACGTGGCCATGGAACAGGTCCGGCGCTGCGTAGGGTTCGAGATTAAGGAGAGCTACCACGCGCTTGCGTTGCGGAACCTGGAAAAGAAAAGGGTCGCGATGGAGGAAGAGAAGCGAGACTTGTTCAGCCTGGTTCAGACTTCTCCGACATCAGATGGGCAGCGGACGCTGATTGAAGCCATGGGCGAAATAACCCGATACCCGCCGGTTGAACAAGCGCTGGCCAAAACAGGCGGAGGAAAGTGAAACTATGATGAAACTTACTCAGTCATCGCGACAGCTCTTTGAGCAGATCGTTAAGGATCTTACGAACTGGTCAGGCGCAAGCCCATGCTTCAATTACATCACCGCACAGGGAAGGGGCAACCTGACGGATCTGAAGCGCAAGGGTCTGGTCACAACCTTTAAGGTCGAGGGGGAGGAGTGGATTAAGCTGACACAGGCCGGAAAAGAACTTGCCGAAAAAATTTACGGTTGCGATGCAACATGAGCGCCACAATCACAAATGACGAATTAACGGTCAGGTTCGAGGCGCCGTGGACGCTGGAAAAGCACGCGCTCTTTATCCGGACCAAACGCATCCCCGAAGCGCAGATTGATTACACGTGGCAGGACGACAGTTACACGCTTAAGGCGCCGGCCAGGTTCGCGCCATTGATCGGACTCGACGTGCCGCAGTCCTGTACGGCTGCAGGAATGGACATTGCCGATTACCTGTTCGATTTCCAGAGGTGGATTGTCCAGAAGGCGCTTGAGGCTAAGCGTTATGCCGTATGGGCTGATTGCGGCTTGGGCAAGACCCCCATGCAACTGGAATGGGCCCGGCACGTGATTGCCAGGACGTGTGGACGGGTGCTCATCCTGGCACCGTTGGCCGTGTGTCATCAGACACGGGACGAGGCGGAGAAGTTTTACGGGCGCGCTCCGGTGTTTCTTGAAACTCGCGAAGCATTGTCGCATTGGTGCAAGGGAATTCCGCCCGCTGTGGGCGTAAAGGCTGATGAGAAACGCGTCAGGGCCGGCGAAGATTGCTCGTCATGGTGGCCTAATTTGGCCCTGTGCAATTACGAGAAACTGATTGCCGGGGTCCTGACCGAACTCCGGTGGCTGGCCGGCATCGCACTGGACGAAAGTTCAATACTCAAATCCGGGGGCGGTGTCATCAAATGGAACATGATCAAGAGTGCACGCGGCATCGAATACAAATCGAGCTGGACGGCGACTCCGGCGCCGAATGACACGATGGAATATGCGTCACAAGCTGGTTTCCTTGAAAAGCTCAGGGCCGAGGGGGAGATTCTCTGGACGTTCTTCCATCGGGACATGAAAACGCAGAAGTGGCACGTCAAACCGCACGCGGAAGAGGCGTTCTACCGGTTCATGTCCGCCTGGTCTATTTACCTCAGGAAACCGAGCGCTTACGGGTTCCGGGATCCGTTTGCGGATGTGCC
>ERZ1292644.365-Hain-H14-01um-R2-365-length-32483-cov-17_pt1 | contig 32483 bp, 33 predicted proteins | sample MGYA00564402_ERZ1292644 | MGnify/ENA primary metagenome ERZ1292644 (study PRJEB36523, sample SAMEA6512644) | groundwater metagenome | collected 2019-01-09 | study: AquaDiva: Metagenomics assemblies of 32 groundwater samples
CGTGCTGGACCCCCCCCGGTGCTGGACCCCACCGGTGCTGGACGCCCGCCAGGTGTTGGACGCCCGCCCCGTGCTGGACCCCACCGGTGCTGGACGCCCGCCAGGTGCTGGACGCACTTCACCAGGTATTGGGCATCCGGCCGACCCAGGACCATAGGGGGGTATGTAGTGAGATTTGTCCCATAAAATCCCGGGGCGTAGAATCATAAAATTACATTGCGTATAGCAGTCATTCGTGTATACTGCGTTACGTGAAAGTAAATATCCGCATATTACATTCGTATAAGGAGGGTGATCAGCGTCCGTCGAGGTCTGTGCGGGATTTACGGGAGTTGGCGGAGTCTGTTGGTCGCCTGGCTTTTGCGTTAGGGCGGCCTGTGATGGTGGTGTCGAGCACGGTTCGGGAGTGCGCGGTGGTGGTGGGGTGGTTGGGGGGTCAGGATGCGTGGGTGATGGTGTGTTTGGGTCGGGTGGAGCGTGTGAGATTGGAGTGGCGGAGGGCGGCGTTGGTATTACCGTGGTCGGAGGGGTGGTTTCGGCGTCGGAGTGGGGATAGTTTGCGTGATTCGGTGGAGTTTGGTCGGGAGCGGTGGGGGGAGGCTGGGACGTTGGAGGCTTTTTTTGAGGTATGGGGTGCGACGAGGCCGCGGTTTAAGAGGAAGGTGGGTGTAGATGGAACGGTTGCGGGAAGAGGATTGTGTGGTGATGACCATGCGTGTGAGTCGGGTGGTATCGGAGTTGATTCGTGACGCGGCGTATCGCCAGCGGGTGAGCAAGCGGGCGGTGGTGGAGCGAGCGGTGGTGGCGTTGTTGAGTAAGGGGACCGTTGTTACGGAGCCTGGCGCAGATGGGTGAGGTTGGCAAGGGTGACGACTACAGTAGGGGTGTTGATCATCATGCTGTTCGTCGGGTGGTTCATGCCATCACTGGGAATCGTCGTCGGGACCGCATGACGGTGTTGTTGGCGCTGGATGCGTTGGGTGTTGGTGCGCAAGAGTTGGCGGAGAACATCCAGCTATGGATGAGCAGCGGCAATGCTGCTGCGGCTGCTGCGGCGCGGCATGACTACATGAAGTTGACGGGGGTGTTTGCACCTGAGCAGATGGAGGAGGTGAACAAGTTCAGCGACGTGCCGCCTGACGAGCTGGTGTCCATCACGCTGAAGATATTGGAGGATGCTGGTGTAGTTGAGCGTGGTGAGGATGGTCGGTGGAGGGCTGTGATAGAGGCGCGGGTGAGGGTGGGGGGGATGTTGGTGGACAAGGGGAGTTTGCCGCCGCCGAGGGCGGACGAGGACGAGATCGACATCCGGGAGGACATCCGGGAGGACATCCGGGAGGACATCCGGGAGGACATCCGGGAGGACGACGATGACGATTCTGGGGGTTGACGGGGAGCCTGTTCGTGGTGGGCTATTGCACTACGACGACAGGGGCATGTTCTTGACGGCGAAGGAGGGGAAACGTTTGCCTTTGCTGGTGTTGATTAATTCTCTGGGGGACTTCCTTGGTGGTCGGCCGTCTGAGGCGTTCGAGTGCGAGTTTGTCAAGCTCGAGGGGGGTGATCCTGCTTTGATCATCAGGCCGTGGATCGAGTCTGGCTTGTGGGACGTGGAGCGCGAGGCGTGATACTCACGTGGCTACAAGTCGAGCTCTTGATCATGGTGACTAGGAGACACGGGGAGACGGGGAGGTTCCCATCGCTCATCGAGATCGCCGGAGAGTTGCACGTCAATCGGAACGCCATCCCGGCCATGCTTCGTCAGTTGGAGCGGCTGGGGGCTGTCAGGCTTGATCCGCCGCAGGGGACTGGGCGGGAGGCCATGAGCTATGCGCGACGGCTGCACGTGTTGATTGATGAGGAGACGATTGCGCTTGGCGGGGCTGAGCAACCGATGCTTTTCGAATGAGCGTCGCTATGCTGCCTCCCATCCCCGAACTGGCCGCCAAGGCGCCCTTTCCCTGGTTTGGCGGCAAGCGCCGCGTCGCCGGGGTCATCTGGCAGACATTCGGAGATGTGTCGCTCTACGTCGAGCCGTTCGCCGGCTCGCTCGCCACACTCCTGGCGAGACCCCCGGAGCACAAGCACGATATCGCCACGGTGAATGACAAGGATGCCTACATCGCCAACTTCTGGCGGGCAATGAAGGCCGACCCCCAAGCGGTGGCTGAAGCGGCTGACGGCCCGGTCAACGAAACGGACCTCCTGGCGCGACACCGCTGGCTGGTCAAGACCGGCGCCGAGCGGCTGGCGGCGCTGGAGACCGATCCCGAGCATTACGACGCGAAGGTCGCCGGCTGGTGGTGCTGGGGTTTGGCGCAGTGGATCGGCGGGGGCTGGTGCGTGAGTAGCATCCGCAGCAAGCGCCCGCATATCAGCGACACCGGCCGGGGCGTCCACCGGCGGCTCCCCCACGTCAGCGGCACCGGCCAGGGCGTCCACCGGCGGCTCCCCCACGTCAGCGACACCGGCCGGGGGGGGGGCTGTGCTGACCACCTCGCCGAGGTCAAGGCGTGGTTCATCGATCTCGCCGACCGCCTGCGCCACACGCGGGTCTGTTGCGGCGACTGGGCGCGCGTCTGCACGCTGGGAGCGACGGCTTCTTTCAAGACCGTAGGCATCTTCCTGGACCCACCCTACGGGGCCGGCGCCGACCGTGACATGGGCTGCTACTCGAACGATGACAAGACCGGCCAGCTCGCGGGAGAGGTCCGGGACTGGGCGCTCAAGGCTGCGGCCGAAGATCCGCGCTACCGCATCGCGCTCTGCGGCTACGAGGACGAGCACGCCGGCAAACTCCCAGGCTGGCGCGTTGTGGCTTGGAAAAGCAGCGGTTCATATCGGAATCGAAAATCAAATGGCAAGACGAGGTCCTCCGCCAACGCCAACAAGGAACGCATCTGGCTCTCGCCGTCATGCGCGCCCGTCATGGTCGATGGCGGGGCTGAGCAACCGATGCTTTTCGAATGAGCGTCGTCGAGACGGCCATTCAGAAGCGGGTGTTGCTTGCCTTGTCCCGCGCGGGGTGTATGGTGTGGCGGAGCAACGTGGGCCTCGCGTACCCGGTCAGCGAGATCAAGTCGGGGCGTCCGAATCCGCGCCCCGTGGTCTACGGCGTCCCGGGGCAACCGGACATTCTTGGGATTGCGCCAGGTGGCAGGGGCCTGGGCGTAGAGATAAAAACAGGCCAGGGTAGGCAGTCGGCCCAGCAGAAGGCGTTTCAACGCGCCTGGCAGGCGGTTGGCGGTGTCTACATCATAGCGAGATCGGGAGAAGAGGCCATTGAGCAGCTTCATCAGCACCTTGTTGGAGTTAGTCAGGGTGGTGGAGTTGAGGATGATCGGCGCGAAGATCCCACAATCGGGGTTCTTCGACAACGAGGGGGCGATCCACAGGGTAGTTGAGAGGTTTGGGTCCGGGGAGTTCAATTTCTACGTCACGCTGAACAAGTTTGACATTTCCCGGTTCGAGATCACGAACGGGCTGAGGATAGCGAGGGCTGGTTTTTCGGTTGGCGACAAGGACGTGACCAGGATCATGTTCTTGTACTTCGACTTCGACCCTGTGCGCGATTCTGGACGGCAGAGCGATGACGCTGCGCTCGGGCGCGCGATCGCCAGGGCGAGGGCAGTACGCGAGCATCTGGCCGGTCTTGGGTGGCCAGAGCCCATCTTGTGCATGTCGGGTAGCGGCGCACATCTGCTTTATCGCTGCGACTTCCCCAACGACAACGACATGAAGGTGCTTTTGGAGATGTTGTACAAGTCGCTGGAGTCCAGGTTCAGCGACGACGACGTGAAATTCGACGTGTCGGTAAGGAATCCTGCGAGGATCACCAAGCTCTACGGGACGCTGGTCTGGTATCCGAAGGAGCCCCTCTCGACGGAGAAGCGCAGGTCAACGGCTGTCGTTCCCGAACTGTTGATGTTGGTATCGTCATTGGCGGTGGCGAGGGCGTGTGCGTGCGACGTGCCGCAGAAGGAAGTTGCCAACGAGCGGCGCGGGCGCCGCGCTCCGAGGCGCGGGCACGGTGATCTCAAGACGCTGGATATCGCAGGTCTCTTCCGAAAGCACGACCTCTACATCCGAGAGTCGGACGAGGGCAAGCATGTGGTCATGTGCCCGTGGCGATCCGAGCACACGACGGAGTCCACCGATACGGCTACGGTGGTTTGGGCTGCCGGCAGCGGCGGGAAGCCCTTGCCCGGGTTCAAGTGCATGCACGCGCACTGCGAGCACCGCACCCTGTCTGATGTCGTTCGCTACTTCTCCGACACGGATCGGTTCTGTGAGTACGAGCGTTCCCCGGCGAGAGCGCGCAAAGAGATGGAGGCGGGCGAGGCCGAGCTTGTCGGCGGCAATAAGGATTCGCCGAACGCGGTTGCTGCAAGGGTCATGCGTGAGCACGATCTGATGCAGGTTTCGCTTGGGTCCACGTACGAGTACACGGGATCGCATTGGCAGGAGATCGACGATTTCCGTCTAGGTCAGCTTTACGGCGAGGAGGAGGTGTCGCATCTGAATTTGCAGAGGCGCCGCAACGAGGGGGTCAGTTTCATCAAGGTCTCCACGGTGAGGCGTGTGGAGAAGTGGAACAACGTGGGGATCGACGAGGTTCCGGTTCCGGATGGAATCTACAGCGTGACGACGGGCGTGACGAGGCCCCACAAGAAGGAGGACTTTCTTCAGTGCATCACGCCGAGAACGGTTGACCCGACAGCGGTAAGCTGTCCAGTTTGGGAGCGGTGTTTGGCGGACTGGTTTGGTGGCGACCATGATTTCGGGGCGAAGATCAACGTCTTTCAGGAGTTCTTCGGGCAGGCGCTCTTGCCTCACAACGCCTTCAAGAAGGCGCTGGTGCTCTACGGCGACACCGACACGGGAAAGAGCCTGGCCATCAAGGTGCTTGAGTCCATCGTCGGCGATGCGAACGTCACGCACTTGTCCATCTCGAACATGGGCGACGACAGCGCGTGCAGTGTTCTTGCTGGGAAGCTCCTCAACACGGTGAACGACATCGGAAAGACCGAGCACCTTGACGATGGGGGTTTCAAGCGGCTTACGGGTGGTGACGAGATCGTGGTGAACGAGAAGTACATCCGCCGGTTTTCGTATCGACCGATCGCGTCGCACGTCATCGCGTGCAACACGTTGCCGAAGGTCGATGACAAGACGGACGCGGTTTACAACAGGCTCCTCATCTTGATTTTCAACCGGCGGTTGAAGTCCGACGAGCAGAACAAGTGGCTCTTGCGTGACCTCATGCCCGAGATGCCAGCGATCCTGAATTGGTCACTGGATGGCGCGCGCCGGTTGTTGAAGCAGGGCGACTACTCGCCGTGCCCGAGTTCATCGGCGACGGTGAGGGGGTACAAGTTCGAGCAGAACGATGCCTGGGCCTTCATCACCGAGCGGGCGCAATTCTCCGAGGGGCCGCCGACCATCACGCTGCAAGAGTTTCGCGGCGCCATCTCCGAGTGGCTTGGTGGGGCGAGCCTTCGCCCGCGGATCATACGCGACATGGTGCGGGCGGCGGGCTACGACGTGGTGCTGGTGGGCGCTTGCGAAATGGTGAAGGGGCTTGTTTGGAAGAGTTCCATTGGATATTGACTTTTCCGTCTTAGCCTCGCGCCTGTTCGAGAAATTCAACGATCCCTACAACAAGTTTATTGGGCACGACAAGCAGCGCGAGTTTCTTTTCAGCAACAAGCGCGTCATCGCGATGGTGGGGGCGAACCGCTCGGGAAAGAGCGAGGTAAACGCTTTCTTGGCGGCGTCGGTCGCGCGTCGAGAGCATCCGCTCATCAGGCTCCCCGATGGCGGTGGCATCATCTGGCTGGTCGCCCTGACGGAGAAGATGCTGAAGAACATCTCCTGGGCCAAGCTGCGGCGATACCTGCCGGACAGCATGATTGCGGAGAAGATCGAACGCCCGGGGATCTACTGGATCAGGATGAAGAACGGCGCCCAGGTCTTTGGCATGTACTGTAAGGCCGGGGCGGACAAGTTCCAGGGCGAGGCGTGCGACCTCATCGCCTTCGACGAAGAGCCGCCAGAGGACGTTTACAAGGAGTGCTTGGCGCGTCTGGTTGACCGTGACGGCGTTATGACGTTCTCCATGACGCCGATCAAGGGATCGGTCTGGTTCTACCGCCAGGTCTACAAGTCCAAGAGCCGTGACGTTCACGTCATCAAGGTCGGCATGCGGGACAACCCCTACATGAAGGAGAAGCGCATTGAGCGCCTGGAGGCGCGCTACCGCGAGAAGGGCGCGTCGGATGACGAGATCCAAGTTCGCGTGAACGGCGAGTACATCTTATGGGGTGGGCGGGCCGTGTTTGACGCCCGTTGCGTGGAGAGCATCTTGAGCGAGCGCGAGAAGGTGCCCGTCATGCAGGGCGTCTTTTGTGAGGATGGCGGCTGGGTCGCCATGATGGGCGGGGTGATTCGGGTGTGGGAGCATCCCAACCCGGAACACAGCTACGTCATCGGAGCGGACGCCGCCCAGGGCATCCAGAACAGTGACGTGGACGCGGGCGGCGACTACTCCGCGGCCTACGTCTACTGCATGAACACCAAGCGACAGGTGGCTGAGATCCACGGCCACATCGTGCCGGACCTCTTCGCCATGAATCTCAACTTCCTGGGGCTATGGTTCACAACAGCGCTCATCGCTGTTGAGGCGGAGAAGAACGGCGTGGCGGTGCTCAAGGAGCTGGCCTATCTCCACTACCCGTCCATCTACATGCAGCGCCCCCGTGGGAAGCGCTATGATCCTCAGATCGACCTGATGGGGTGGATGCCGGACCACAAGAACAAGTCGGAGGGCGTGAAGAACATGAACCGCGCCTTGCGCGAGGACACGCACGGGATCGTGTCGCACAAACTCGTAGATGAGATCATCACCTACGTCTACAATGCCGGCGGGCGGATGGGCGCGGAGATCGGCGCGCACGATGACCTGGTGGCGAGCTGCTACATAGCCTTGTCGGTTGCGCGTGAATGGTGGATCAAGTCCCCACCCGCGAAGCGGTATCCGCCCGGCACGGCGGGCTACGATCTTGAGAGGGCGATTCATGGAAAATGAGAAGAACGTCGAGCTGGCCGGGCCCGCCCCGAAGGCGAAAGACCTGAAACCCAAGGAGGTCAAGAAGTGGTTCAGCCGGATCAAGGAGGCGCAGCGGGCGATGGAAGATCGCCTTAAGCGGTGGGATACGTACCTGAATCTCCTGAAGGGGCACGAGGGTGGGGAGAACGTCCCCGACGACAACGTGAACCTCATGCCCAGCACCTTGGCCATCGTGCTCAACAACCTCTGGACCAGGGACCGCGAGGTTTTCGGCTACTCGGACAACGCCGAGCTGGCCGAGAAGATCCTTCCGGCGCTCCAGAATCGGATGCGCCGGCTGGTGAAGAAGCTGCGCCCCTATCGGCAGTTTCGATCGGCCATCAGTGACGCACTCCTGTTCGGGAATGGGTTCGTGGAGGTCGGCTATTCGACGCGCCATTTCGGCGGTGGAGATGAGCGCACGGATGGCGTGGACATCGAGACGAACACCCGGGTCATTCGTGGCCTGCCCTACATCCTTCGCGTGAGCCCGCGGTGCGTCTACGTCGATACCCAGGCGACCGACCTGGACGATGCCAAGTGGCTCATCACGGTGGAGCGGCGGCGCAAGAGCGATCTTGAGAAAAACCCCAACTACCAGCACGTTTCGGAGATCAAGTCCGGCAGCGATGCCAAGCTCGACGAAATCTTCAAGGATTCCGGCCGTCAGAAGGCACTCGAGGGCGACCAGGGCAAGGAGGACGACCCGCTGGTGACGCTTTACAAGGTGCAGGACAAGGCGTCGCGCTCCACCTTCGTCTTGGCGCACGGCCTCACCGAGCACACGGTCATCAGGCCCGAGTACAACGCGCTACCGTTCGAGGGGTTCTCGTTGGAGATGTTCCGGTTCAACGAGGTGCCGGATGAGTTTTGGGGGCTGTCCGAGATCGGGCAGTGGGCGCCGTTCCAGCGGCACCTGAGCGAGCTGCGCTCGACCATGCTGGACAGCACCAAACGGTTGGCGCTGGTCTGGCTTGTTCGCAAGTCGATGCTCGCTCAGGCGGACCTGGAGAAGCTGATCGCCGCGAAGTCGCGGACGTTCGTTGAGGTAGACGATCCTTCGGGCATTCTCCCCCTGCCGGCGCCGGCCATGCCCCAGGAGTGGGGCATGATGGATGCCATGATCCAAAACGACATCAGGAACATCTCGAACATCTCCGACTTCGAGCGCGGCGGGGAAACGTCGGCCAAGACGGCTACCGAGGTCACGGCACGGCAACAGGCGAGCGCCGGCCGCGGGCAGCCCATGCGCGATGACGTGACCGAGGTAATCAGCCGGGTGATCGACAAGGTGGGCGTGATCTTGACTACGCTCATGATGTCCGAAGGTGAGGAGCCCATCGAGGAGGGCGATGTCGAGTGGCAGATGGATGCGCCAAGCGCCCAGGCGTTCAGCCCCGCGGTTAGGCGCAAGACCATGACGGACGTTCTCATCAATCTCATGCAGGTCGAGACGATGAAGCCCGGGACGGTGAACATCTTGGAGGCTACCAAGCAGTGGCTCATCGCCCAGGACATCCAGGACGTGGACAAGCTGGTGTTCGAGAACGTGTCCAGCGGTTCCGGCCTGACGCCGGATGAGGAGAATCTGCGGCTCATGGCTGGCTTGCCGGTCATGCCATCCCAGGATGAGAATTTCGAGGCGCACCTGAAGGCGCACGCGGAGCTGCTTCAGTTGCCAGAGGTCCAGCAGGGCCATGTGGACACGAACGCCATCGAGGGCCACATCGAGGCGACCATGCAGATGGCGGCGGCTTCGGGGGTGATGCTGGGTGGCGGTGGGATCGCCGAGGGGCCGAACATGGAACAGCTCCAGCAGCAGCCCGTGACCGATGCCGGCATCCTCTCAGCGTCGAATCGCTGAGAGGATCATGCTCCAGAAAAATAGTTCTTGCGGAGCAAGCTCCCATAGGCTATACACCACCAATGGGGGTGTATGGCAAAGCAAAGACTACATGGTGGGCTACGTGAGATCATCCGATCCGGCAAGGCGCCGATGGCCTGCACGGACGAGACGTTTTGCGCCCGCCGCCGTGGCAAGAATGAGCAAATTTTGTCCGGCTATCACCACGATGGTCTTGGGCAACGGGTGTACGGGTTGCGCGACTTGGCGTCGAAGATGACCGCCCAGGGCGCCATCCCATCCCCCGATTCCGAAGGAGGCTACACGCTGTGACGGAGGAGCCAGAGTATACCGACGGCGCTACGGCGACCGAGGAAGTCCCGGAGCCAGGAGCTTCGCAGGGGGCGCCCATCACGCCGGAAACGACCAAGCCTGAGCCTTCGGGCGATGACGATCTTCTGCGTGATCCCAAGGCGCTGCTGGCATCCTACAAGGAAATCCAGGGAAAGCAGACCGCTGACGCGGACAGCCGCAAGGATCTGGAGAGCTACAAGGCCGCCATCGAGACGCTGAAGGCTGATCCCGAGTTCGTCAAGTGGTACACCGAAAACCGCGGCGACAAGAATGACCAGCCGGCGCCGAAGATCGACCTGGCCGACGATGACCTGGTGTCCGTCAAGGACATGAAGGCCATCGTCGGGCAACTGATCCAAGAGGCCATCAAGCCTGAGCGCGGCTTCATCGAGGACATGCGGCGCAAAGAGGCGGATCGGCAGCGAGACGAGCTTGTGGCGGCTTACCCCGACGCCAAGGACTACGCGCCGCAGATGCAGACGCTCCAGGCCCAGAACCCCAACCTTTCCCTGAAGCAGCTCTACGTGTTGGCCTCGCATGATGCCAAGCGCGAGAGCGACGTGAAAAAGACCGCCTTTCGCCAGCAGAAGGCAGCGAAGTTTGATCGTCCCGGTGGTGTCGATACCGCGCCCGCCACAGACGGCAAGTCGGTGGAAGAGATCATGGGCGACATCTGGGAGCGACATCACAAGTCGTAACGAGAAAGGCGACAAATGCCCAGCACTTCTGAAACCAGGCTTTACGATGACCTACTCACCAGCACGTGGGAAGCGCGTCACGGCGAAGTGGTGGACAACATAACCAAGAGCCATGTGTTGCTCAACGAGCTGAAGGAACATGGCCTTAAGCGCAAGACCGGCGGCGCGACCATCAACATCGAGGTCCGCTACCAGCTTTCCACGGCGGTGGGCAGCTACTCCGGCCTGGACACCCTGGACACGGCTGTGCAAGAAGGCACTACGATGGCCATCTTCAACTGGCGCCAGCACTACGGTACCGTGTCCATCTCCGGCATCGATATGGCGAAGAACTCCGGCAAGGAGGCGTCCATCGATCTGGTCGGCGAAAAGGTCAAGAACGCGATGGCGGCTATCGCCGACGACCTGACGACGCAACTCCACGGAGACGGGACCGGCAACGCCTCGAAGAACTTACTGGGACTCCAGGCGAACGTGGCGACCGCCCCGGCGACCGGCACGGTCGGCGGGGTCAACCGGGCCACCAATTCCTGGTGGCGTAACCGGGATAACGCGGCCCTCGCCGACGCCCCGGCGACGACTGCGGGAACCACGTCGTTCGCGGCCAAGGGCAAGGACTACATGAACGAGATGCTGATCCTCGTCGGGCGTGGTCCTGGCCGCAAGCTGCCGCACCTGATCTACACGACCGAGCTGCTGTTCCGCGCCTACAAGCGCGAGGTCGAGCCGCACCTGCGCATCTCGAACCAGCGCCTGGCCGGCCTCGGCTTCACGAACATCCAGTTCGAGGGCGTCCCTGTCGTTCACAGCGAGTACGCGACTGCGGGGTTGATCTACTTCCTCAACTTCGACTTCCTCAAGCTCTACATCCTCAAGAAGATGTTCGCTATGGGCAAGGAGATCGAACCGAGCGACCAGGACGGCATCACGAAGAAGATCCTGACCTACGGGAACCTGGTGGTGCTGGAGTCGCGCAAGCAGGGCGTTCTCGCCGGCCTGGTGGCGTAGGGCTAAGTCATGGGAAGCGCACGATCGAAATATCCTGACGCGGCGACCAAGCGGGAAGTGTTCATCCCGGCGCACTCCTTCCCAGGTGTGACCGAAGGGTCATGGGTTCCAGGGGCGACCACGGAGTTTCTGGACTTCCTGTTTCCGCTTCCTGACGACATGCTCGTCGGCGATGAAGTCGGCTTCAAGGTGGTGTGGTCCGCCGATACCGCATCGGCGGCCGATTCGGCGACGTGGCGCGTCCTTTACAACAAGGTGACGACCGACACCACGTCCGGCGTCACAGCGCCGGCAACGGCACTCGGCACGACCATCGCTGACGATACGAAGATCGCCACGGCCAACGCGGTCCAGATCACACCGAGAGGCAAGATCCTCGCCAACGTCTTGACCGGCATGACGGCCGGCGCGGACTTCCTGAAGCTCAGGGTGAACGTCAACTCCGTCACGTCGATGACCCTCGGAACAGACAAGGTGGACTTCCTAGGACTGATCGTGGACTACGTCCCCCGGTTTATTTGAGGAGATAGAGATGCCCAAGCAAATTCCCGCCACGAAGCTCACCGACAACGGTACGACCGAACTGGAAGGTCGTGGCGAAATCCGCTTCGGTGTGGGCGACGGCAAGGTGTATCGCTACGTCCAGATCAAGCTGGCGAACGGCAAGAAGGGCGAGCCCGCCGGTTTCTACACCAGCAACAACTACCAGGTGACCACGAGCACGCACTCGGCGGACCCCGAGGACCGGCCGGCGGGCGTCTTGCTCTCGGACGCGGACTCGGGCGAATTCGCCTGGATTCAGTGCCTGGGCTACAACGACTACACCATGTCCGACTGCGCGGTTGCCGCCAGCGATGACTTCTACAAGTCGTCGGACCAAAAGGGCCGGGTGACCACGGGTCTCGATGGTGTGAGGAAGGTCGGCGTATCGACGGACGCGGACAGCGCGAGCACGCTCGCACACGTGTTCCTCGACTGCCTGTAAGGACGACTTCGGCAATGCCCCACGACCAGCCCGGCTGGCTTCGGGTAGGTCGTGGGGTGGCGCCTTTTCAGAGGGAGCCAGACCTGTGAAGATTTCCGTATCCATCCCCGTCGGCCAACTCGGGCCGAAAATCATGCGCGCGCTCGGCCGTGCCTTCCGGCATCTAGGGCACGAGGTGAGCGAGTACGAAGGCACTTCGCTGACCACCCCCATGTTGGGGAAGCCCGACCTTCACGTCTGCTACAACTTGGCGACCAGGTGGCTACCGCCAGACGTGCAAAACGTCCAGGTGTGGGGGACGGACCCTGCCGACGATCCGCGGGCTATGGAGTCGGTCATCCAGCGGCAGAAGGACATGGATCTTGCCTTCCTGGTGGACTCCCACTGGCTGGAGAAGGCCGTCGAAGATGAGGGGCTATACTCCGGCCACTACCTTCAACTCGGGACCGACACGCTGGTCGAGCCGTCCATCTCGTTGGCGGGGAAGAAGCACCGCCTGGGGATTTTCGGTGGTCCCTACCCGCAGCGCATCGGGGAGCTGGCCGTACTTGTTCACCGGGGCATCGAGCCCGCCATCTGGGGTCCATCTTGGAACCAGGTGCCGCAGCTCGCCAAGTTCCACCAGGGCGTTCTGGACCGGGAAGATGATCTTCTCGCGGCGATGAATTCCTGCGAGGTCGTCGGGATACTCCCCCGCAACAGGTCGTTCCCCTGGTCGTACTGGCAGGCCCTCGCGTCCACGGCGGATGTTGCCGTTGGCTTCGAGGCCGTCCTGCGTGGTATCGCCAAGCCGGCCGCGGTGCGCAGCGCCAAGCGATCCATGATCGACGTGGCCAAGGAGCTGCTGGACATCACCACCAAACACATGGATGGCCACAAGGATAAGGTCATCACCCACATCGAGGTAGATGACCCCTGGGCGGAGGTCGTCATCAAGTTCCCGAATGAGGGCGACACCAGCACGTTCGACATCTCGGCGAATGGGATGGAGAAGCTGAATACCGATGCTGTGCCGACGATCTTGCGCCGAGCCGCGCTGGCGATCGAGAACGAGCGCACCGGCGCCGGCCTGGTGAAGATGATGCAGGTCGATGACGGGAAGCTGGCTCCTCCTGAGACCGCCTCTCCTGAGAACAAGGACCAGAAATGATCCGCCAGGTTTGGAAGCGCCCCGTGCGGACGATCATCGAATTCCCCCAGAAGGACGATGCGCCGCCCGAACATGCCCTGTTGGTGGGGTCATTCCAGGATGGGCGCCCCCTGCTTGTTCGCAACTGGGCGAACGAGGATGACGTGCATACGCGGTTGTCGGGCGACGAGAGCTTTTTTGCGCCCAGCGTGCGCAAGGTCAGGCTCACCAACTACCGCGCGCACAAGGCGCGCGCGCAGAACCCCATCACAGCCATGTTCCAACCCACATCCCCCTACTACGGCAAGACGTGGTTACTGGTTGGCTCAGGGCCTTCGACCGAAATCCAGCTCAACGCGCTGAAGGACATCAAGCGGGATTATCCAGACGTGGTGGTCGTGGCCATCAACGACGCCATGCGGTGCCTTGGTCCGATCAACGTCCACGGGTTCATCGCGCTCTGCTGGCTTTCAGACACGAAGTGGTGGAGCGGCCTGGGCCTGAAGGACGTGGACCTGTTCACGTCCTTCTACACGCCCATCGGGATTCTGGAACCGTTTCTCCCAGAGCGGACGTACCACTTCTCGACGCCCCTTCGGGACCGCATGACGCCTTACGCCCAGGCGGACATCGAGAAGTTCGGCGCCCTGGACGCTGGCCTGACGGTGAGCTACAGCGCCCTGCACATGGCTTTCAGGTGCCACGCGAAGAAGATCATCCTCGTTGGTCAGGACCTGGCTTACACGGACTGCAAGAGCCACGCCTTCGAGCGGTTGCCGTGGGCGGTTGCCGAGCATCGCGGGTGCATCGCGGTGAAGGACATCAACGGAAACATGACCGTGACGGACCAGAGGATGATGCGTCACGCAAAGCTGTTGGCCGGGGGCGCCTTTTGGTGCGAGCGGAGCGGGATTCCGGTCTACAATTCGAGCAGAGCGGGTATTCTGAACCTTGGGTATGGCCGAACGATCCCGTTGCTGGACGCCCTGCAATCCAAGGAAGAGCATCACGCCATGCCGAGACTGGAGACGCTGAGAGCCAAGGCTGTAGCCAAGAAGGAAGAAGTCGCATGCTGAAGTTCTCAAAACCAACGTCGATCCACATGCCCGCAGATGGACACGGCTGGGCCTTCCACGTGTCCGAGGCGGACCTTGCGGCGCTCCCCGGGGAAGCCATGTCGCGCAACGCCTACACCCCCCTGGCGGCCAATGGCGTGATCGAGGCCGTGTCATCCGATGCTGCGGATACCACGCAGAAGCTGACCGTCATCGGATGCGACTCCGACGGGAAGCTCCTGGAATCGACCATCACGCTGAACGGCACGACGGCCGTTGACTTCACCGGCGCCTTCCATTCGGTGGACTTTGCCTACCTGAACCTGAAGTGCGCCGGGACGGTCACGATTCGGGCCGACGGTGGCGGCGCGACCGTGAGCACCATCACCATCGGCGAGATGCGCATGGACATCGCGCACCACATCATCCCATCTGGGCGCACGGGGTTCATCACGGAGTTCGGGGCGGCTGGCACGACATCGACCGAGATCCTGGAATTCCAGCTTCGCTACTACCCCAACATCGTGGACATCAGGGGGCCGACCGTGGGATTCTTCCTCCTGGACCGCATCCTTGTCCCGGCGACCGTGGCCGACGTGCAACATCATTTCTCCGTGCCCCTGGCCGCACCGTTCCTCGGGGGCTACTTCGCCGTGTTCGGTGGCGGTGCGGCCGGCACCGGAGATGGTGCCACAACCGTTGTGGGATATGACGTATGAAGATCAAGGAATCGGAAGCGCCTTCTAATGAAATCGTGACCGCCTCGTCCGAATCATCAAGTCTCGGATGTCCATGCACCCTGGTCAAGCCGTGTCGGCCGGACTGCACCTGCGCGAATTCGCAGATGTCCGGCGGATGCGGTCGCTGCTCTGCGTATGGAAGCGTGATTCAGCGACTGGCTTCCGCGACTCGTCTGGCCGCGATCATCGACAATGCGAAAAGCCGCAAGCACTACGAGGTAGACGCGGATATCAATCTGGTTTTCGACAATTGGCGACGCAACGGCGAGAACATCTACGCGACCGAGGAGGGCATCGGGTTGCGCATGGGAAACATGCACAGCGGGACGGTCTTTCACGGCGTGATCCGGCTACGCCAAAATGAGCATCAAGACTTGATCGAAGCTGCGGAGACCGGAGCCTACGCGCGCATGCGCGTGATCTTACGGGAGACGCCATGACTTGGTTCGGCTACATGCTGGTGTGTCCGCGGTGCGGCCGGCACCGGAGATGGTGCCACAACCGTTGTGGGATATGACGTATGAAGATCAAGGAATCGGAAGCGCCTTCTCTCGAACATCTCGACAACCCCGGGGATAATGTGCTCCTGGGGCCGGATTGCCCGCAGGAGTTCGTCCGTCCGACCAAGCCCCTTGAGTTGGAGTCGGTCGATCAAAACTTCGTCCCTGGACCAACGCACACGCTCGTCGTTACGGATCGTGAAGCGCCATCCGGCAAGATGCCGGGGGAGCAGCCGCTTCAGTACTGCGATTCGTGCGACTTCTACGGTATGCCGGAGAACATGAGGCTTCACCACGAGCATGCGCATGGCGGCCGTGGCAAGTCCATCTCCTGGGACGAGAAGAAGGCGCAGAAGGCGCCTGTCAAGAAGCGGGTTAAGGTGAAGTAGTGGCGACGTTCGGCGATCTTCAGGGGCTGGTTTATACCCAGCTCGGAGGGTCCGCCAGCCTCTCGGCCGCCACCAAGACGAGCGTGAGGGCCTGGATCAACAAGGCCCAGCAGCGCATCGTGACGCGCCGGCCATGGTGGTTCCTCGAACGCGAGAAGGAAGTCTACAGCATCGCCGACGAGAAGTCGGGGACCGCCAGCACCACCAATTTGAATAGAGCGGTTGGCGGCGCGGCTACGTCGTGGAATGCCGCCAACGGGGTCACGTCTGGCTCGCTCGTGAGATTTGGCACAGACGATGCCGTCTATGAGATTGATTCGGTAGCCAGCACGACGCGCCTTGATCTTGTGAGCACATATCGAGGATCGGCGGCGGCGGCGGCGACATTCGTTGCCTGGCAACAGTACTACGACCTGGGGAGCAACGTCCGCGCGATCTTGAACGTGCGCGACATGGATACGCCGGAGGATCTCAACTTCATCTCGGCCAGCGAGTTCGAGCGCACCGACCCCGGGTACAACAACACGGGGACGCCGGAAGCCTACACGCTCAAAGTCAAGGCCAGCGACGGCAACCAGCAGATCGCGCTTTACCCCAGGCCCAACGCGGTGCGGCAGATCAAGGTGCGGTACACGACCGTCGTTGCCGATCTTTCATCTTCGACGAGCACGAGCCTGATCCCCCCGCGGTTCCATCATCTTCTGGTCGATGGGGCGCTTGCGGAAGCGGACGCCTTCGAGTACGAACAACGTCAGCGATACGATGCAGTTTTCGAGTCCGGCATCGATGTCATGCTGCGGGATGAGCCGACCGTCACGGATCGCCTGTGGCGTCGCTATCGGATGTGGGGCGGGTCGGAATATGATCCGATGGCGGGCAGGTTGCCGCCAAACTACCCGAGGTCGTAGAGGGCGAAGATGTGGCCGATCAACCAACCGTCCGGTACGTCAACCTGATCGGTGGTCTAGCCACGACCCGGCACCCGACTGTCATCGGGCCGGACCAGTGCCCCAGCATCTTGAACTTCCAGTTCGACGAGGGCGTGCCCTCTAAGCGGCGCGGCTGGGTGAAGCTCCTGGCGGCGAGCCTCAAGGATGCGAGCCTGGACTTCGCGCCCAAGAGCGCCATGTACGCGCTCTCCCCCCATTGCGGCACGGACCTGGACATCACCGACAGCTTCACGGTCGAGGCATCCATCGAGCGATCGCCCGTGGACATCCCTACGCCGACGTGGGAACCCCTGATCGGCAAGGGGCGGATACGGGATTCGGCAAATGAGCCCGGGTGGGCGTTGGGGATCGACTCGGACGGCATCCCCAAGTTCATCTACATCAAGTCCGGCGGTGGGCAGGTAAAGTTCAGCTTCGGCGATTCGATTGCCCACGCCGTAACGGCGCGTCTCAGCGTTACCCGTGGCTCGACAAAGATGGTCGCCTTCATCGACGGGGTGAGGACAGCATCGGGCGCGGTGGCCGCCGCTGCGCTCTCGACGAACAAGGCGCCCATCCTTCTGGCGAGTTCGTCAGGAGCGACGGCGCCACACTATTACGGGAAGATGCAGGACGTTCGCATCTGGTCTACGGTGCGCTCGGACGGCAACATCGCGGCCAACGACGACAAGGAGCTGGCGGCCGGCGACACGACAAGCCTCAAATCCTACTGGAAGCTCAACACCGCGGCCGGCTGTTACGACACCAACCAGGTGGCGACGGGGGAGCGCTTGTACCGGGCCCCGTCTCCGCCCGTGTGGGTCGATGGTCTCCTCCAGGGGGCGCCTTCGGGGACGCAGCGGAGCGGCCCCCGCGACTACGGTCTGGAGTTCGACGGCTACGAGGACTATTTGGAGATCCCGACGCCAACGGATGACCCGTTCGACTTCTTCCGGGGGCAGGGCACGGGTTCAAAGACATGGACGGTGGAGGCGCTAGTCAAGCCCAACTGCGTGCCGGGGGCCGGGGAGTGCATCGACACCATCTTACTTTACGGGACCGTGAGCAAGCCGGCGTTTCACCTTTACGAGTCCAACGCCAAGTACGTAGGGAAGATAGAGGATTCGGCGGGGACAGAGTTCACAGTTGTGGCGACTACGGCCGCAGTTGCCGGCGCGAAGAGGCATCTTGCCTTGTCGCGCAACAGCAACCAACTCCGCATCGTGGTGGACGGAACACAACAGGCCATCACGACCATCACGGGGAACCAGTTTGGGGCATCGGTGGGCGCGGTGAAGCTGTTCGTAGGCAGCCGCGCGGCGACCGTGCGGGGGACGGACGGCAAAGGCCTCGTGGGGATCATCGACGAGGTGCGATTCTGGAAGAAATATCGCTCGCCCACCTTGCTGAACACCTACAAGCAGACGGACCTACCGGACGTTACGGACGACGACCTAATCTTGTACTACAAGTTCAACGAGGGCCGTGGGACCACCATCCGCGACCATTCCCCCAGCCGGGCCAATGGAACGCTCTACCCTGCGGCGAACACGCCCATCTGGAATGCCGGCCTCGTGACGCCCAACACGCCGCCGACGGTTGATGCCATCTTCGACTATCAGAAGCGCGGCGGGGTGATCGTATGACCGCCCGCTACGTCTGCCTGATTGCCGGCGGCGCCCTCCATTACCTGGACACGGTGGCGGGCACGTACAAGCCCGTGGGCGGCGGGTTCCTCAAGGGCCAGGTCTACGACTTCCTCAACTTCAACGACATCCTCTACATCGCCAACGGTGAGGACAAGGTGAAGGCGTTCGATGGCGTGAGCTTGCGGGATGCGGGGATCGATGCCGTGGGGAGTGCACCAGGCGTCGCGCTCAAGGCCGCGCCCAACGCCGGCGCGCTCATAGGGACGTATCGCTACAAGGTCGCCTTCCGTAACTCGCGCAACCTGGTGACGGGCCTTCCTAGCCCCACTACGGACCCCGTGGCGACCAGTACGGAGTCGGACGCCTATGCTACCGGGACGGTGACGGTAACGCGCAACAGTGACTCCGTGGTGGGCGCTGGGACGGCGTTCACGAGCAACAGCCATGAGAATGGGATCTTCTCCATCGATGGGACCGAGGCGACCTACCGCATCGACAGCGTGAACACAACGACGGTGTTCCACATGGATAGGCCCTACGAGGGCATCACGGGTTCGGCCAAGACGTACAAGATCCGTGGCGGCAAGGTATCCCTGTCCGCCATCCCGGTTTCCACGGACACGCAGGTGACAAGCCGGCGGATCTACCGCACGGACGGGGCAGACCCGGACCGCTTTTACTACCTCACGGACATCTCGAACAACACGGCCACGACCTACAACGACAACATCAGCGACGACAGCCTTGGGGCTGTCGCCCAGGTGGCAGATGACGCCGGAGACCTGATCTTTGCCAACGCCCGTCCGCCGCGTCTGGGCTTCCTGGAGTCCTACAAGGGCCGGGCGTTCGGCGCCGGCGACAAGGACGCACCCACCAAGCTCTACTACTCGGAGATCACGGACCCCGAGGCGTGGGGGCCAGCAACATTCAACTTCGTGGACTTCGACGAGGGGGATGGCGATGAAATCACTGGTCTTGCTGCCCTTCCGAACATGCTCTTGGTTCTCAAGCGCGATTCGGTGCATGCTCTCATGGGGGACGCTCCCGCCAACTTCGTCCGCCGCCGGCTGGTGTCCGACGCCGGCTGTGTCTCCAACAACTCCATCGTGCAGGTGGGGCGGCTCCTCATCTGGATGGGCGAGGATAACGTCTTTTCGTTCGACGGGTCCGCCATTTCCCCGCTGGCCAGCCACATCGCGGCTACCCTCCGGGCGCTGAACACATCACGGCAGAAGTTCATTCACGGTGTCCACTACCAGCGCCGACGGCAAGTCTGGTTCACGTGTAGCGATGGATCGGCGACCACGAACAACCTCGTTCTGGTCATGCACTACGACATGTCGGGCTCGGGGGGCGATCCGGTCTGGACCAAGTTCGACCTTCGGGCCGCGAGCCTGGCGGAAGTCGAGGAGGGCGACGACAACACGGTCATCTACCACGGAGACTACTTCGGGCATCTTTGCAAGGATGACGTGCTCTACAACGACGGGGTGGGATCAACCGGGACCGTTTCGGCCTGCGCCAACACGGCGACCGCATCGACGCTCCGGGACAACGACGCGGCATTCCCGACAGCGGGCGACGGTCTCAAGGGTGTGTTGGTCCGCATCCTCTCGGGTGTCGGATCGGGTCAAGAGCGCACGATCGACAGCAACACGGCCTCCACCTTGAGCGTGACGGCCAACTGGACGACGAACCCGAACAACACGAGCTGGTTCGCGGTTGGCCCCATCCGGGCCTACGCGGCGACGCCCAAGACGGACTTCGGGTCCATCGTGGACCACAAGCGGACGTACTGGCACCATCTCGAGGTGAGTCGGGAGTCCAGTGCCGGCGCCTAACTTCGCCGTCAGGTTCTACCGCGACTTGTCGAACACCGTGTACTCGACGGCCAGCGGCAGCACGGCGACCGGCTTCATCCGTGTGCCAGCCGACGCTGATCTTCGCTGGTGGCAAGCGTCCTACGAGGAGCCGAATCCGAACCAGCCGGTGGTAATGATTGCCCACGAGATCCAGATGCACCCGAAGAAGCGCAACCCGTAATGTCCACGGACACCCTCAGCCCGCGGCGGACGGGTGCGCCCACGAAGCCGAAGAAGGATGGGGGCATCCAGATCGCGCCAGAGGCGACCAAGAGCCCCCCGGTTGACCGCATCCTTTGGGACTTGGCGTCCAAGATCGAGGGCGTCGGGGGCAAGGGCTGGGCGACCGGCGAGATGCAGGAGAACCCGTTGGTCTTTGACAATGGGTTGCGGCTGGAGCACACGCGCCCCACCAAGCTGGCCCCCATCAAGTGGCACCTTTACGACAAGTCCAAGCGGACGCGCGGTAAGGGCGTCGAGCTGTGGATGAACGATGAGAAGATCATCGGGGCGGACAACAACCTCACCAGCACGGTGGTTTCCTCGATCGACCACGGCGGGCTTTCGGGGCTTGGGGACGCAGCCGATCACACGTGGGCGGCGCTCGTTGATGGTTCGAGGGACATAACGGGCCTACAGGACTTCAACTCTTCGTTGAGGCTGAAGGAGTCCGCAAATACGCTTTACCTGACGCTCGCTCAGGCCGCGAACGCGACTCGCACCATCACGTTCCCAGACGCCACGACGACGCTCGCAGGATTGAGTGTCGCGCAGACATTCACGGCAAAACAGGACTTCGCTACATCCAGCGGCATTGCTGCGCAGTTTGGAACGACGAATACCACGTCTGACATCGTTGTGGGCGAGCTTGCAGGAGCTACATCCTACTCCGCCATTGGCCTACAAGGCGCCCTTGGTTTTGGGACCGGCGCTGTGGCGCAAGCTAACCTGTATATGTCATCTGGTGACACGATTCTTTACATAAATAATAGGCTAAATGGAAACATATCGTTCAGAATAAACAATGTTGATGCGATGATTATTAGTGGAACAAACAGGGCGGTGACTATAGGAACTCCCATCTATGGAGGATCTGGCACTAATCTTACTTTTGTCACATCGACCGCAGGGGGGGCTGGGATTCTATTTGCAACAGGTGACACGGTTACATACACGCAACGATTTCGTATAGATGGCGCGACTGGTAACATCGGTATGGCGCCGGCAACGAAGCTGTATCTCGATGGCGTAGGGGCGACGGGCGATACCTATCTACACGAAGTTTCAGCCGACCAAGTAGAGTTATTTGCCGGCGCGGTGAAAATGATGACGTGGGACGAGGACGTGACGGATGTGGTCACGTCGCACGTTGCGTTCAACGCAGAGAGCGGATTTCAACTTGGTGGAGTTGCGGTTACGCTTACGGCCGCGCAGATCAACGACGCGGCGCTGAAGGGCGCGGCGAATACGTTCACGGCCGTCAACACGTTCAACGCGGCGGGTGGTATCCGGATTCTGGATGGCGGCGCATTCTACGCCGAGCTTGGTATTTCAGGCGCCCCCGCTGGTAATTTCACCGTCGATTTTCCTTCTAGTTCGTTTGTTGTAGCTGGTAGCAACATAGCTCAGACATTCAGCGCGATCAACACGTTCACGGCTAACCCCATCATCTCCGGTGCCACGCCTACGCTCCATTTCGTGGACACGACCGCGGCCGAAGATGATTGGGACATCTACGTCGATGGAAACCGGCTCCGATTCAAGAACGTCACTGACGGCTTTGATCGGATGCAGATCGATGGGGGCGGTCAGGTCCGGCTCATGAATTTCGCTGGCACATTCGCTCACGTCCTCCTCGCCGATGCCACTGCGGACCGAATCACCACGTTCCCAAACGAGGCCATGACGCTGGCGGGGCGCGACGTTGCTCAGACATTCAGCGCGATCAACACGTTCACGGCAGCGAGCGGCATTCGTTTTCAAGATGGCCAGGCTTCGCTGGGGGGAATCCTCAAGCTGGATACCATCACCACCGGCGACAAGACATTCACGTTTCCGAACAAGACGGGGAACGTGTCGCTGAAGGGCGTTAGTTGCTGGACCTTCATGGCGAGCAACAGCACAGTCACGGAAACGAGCACGGCGTACGTCGCCATTGCCATTTGCACAACATCGTGGCCTGGGGCGTCCTTTCAAAATTTGCGGGAGGCTTACTTCGAGGCCGTATTCGGAGAAAGCGGCACCGATGTCGCAGACGTGGAGCTCTACAACAACACGGCGGCAACATCCATCGCGGTGCTGTCCACGGAGGCCAGCCAGGTGAGAGGTCGCTCTGCCGATATCGCGTCGTCTTTGACCGACGATATTCCGAGTTTGCAGGTTAGGATACGCAACCGTGTGGGCTCGTCAATCACGAGCATTTGGGCGGCCCGACTGATCCTCGTATGGTGATCCCTCCCAACAAAATGGGGCTGACGTGGTGCCGGCGGTGTTCATCGATTCGCGCCGCGCTCATCTGGACTCTGAGCGACGTGTTGATTACACTCTGTGTACACTGTGGCTTAAAGTCGCGGCACAAAACGAAGAAGGAGAAAACCCCGTGAACGTGCAGTTCAATTCGAAGTCAGTGAACAGACTGGTGGACGTGTTCCGTCGGACGGGAGCAGTAACGCCCGCCCGCGCCTTCCTCTTCGATGCGATCAAGAAGAAGGTTCTTGCCACGCCCATCACCGTGGCAGAAGTGCGCACGGTGGACCTGGCCATCGATGAGGTCGGCCTGATCGGCGCGCTACTCGACCCGAAGGTCTACCCCCCCACGTTCGACAACATCGACGGCTACCCCGAGCTGATCAGCGCCCTGGGCCTCGCCGAGTCGATGGGCGTAGCGGCGATCGCCATCGCCCCGTCCGGCAGCGTGGGGGTATGATGGCGAAGAAGTCTGTCACGGACGAGATCCAGGCGGCCATAACGAAGGCCAAGGCCGAGAGCGATGTTGGCGCCGTCTCCCTACCGCTAACGAAACGCGAGTTGGCCGACCTGTTCGACATGCTCTTCGCCCTGCGACAGACAGACAAGGGCCTCGTGCCGGAGGCGCGAGATTTTCGTTTCGAGGGGAAGCCGGCGGACGTGGCGGCATCAGCCGATGCGCGACGGACGATCCAAACGAAGGTGTTCGAGCTGTTCAGGAAGCTAAACTCGTGAGTGAGGAATCGAACGGCGGTACCCTGCTGCGCGTTCTCGCCGACCTTGCCGAGAAGGTGGCGGAGGAGCGGATCATCTCAGCGGCCGCGAAAGCCGAGGCCGAGCGCGCGCACCAGCGGCTCGACGACCTGACCGCGCCGGCCGAGGTGTCAGAGCGCGAGCGGCGGCTGGGCGCGCTGGAGGCCCGGCTGGCCTCCGAGGAGCGGGAGCGGGCCGGCGTCTGGTCGGGGGCGCAGCGGCTCGTCGAGGAGCTGCGCCTGGAGGTTCGGGCGACGGCGGCGGCGCGGGAACGGGTAGAAGATCGCTGGCGGGCGGCGGGGCGCTGGGCGCTGGACCGGATCGCCCTGCCTTTGGTGGCTGCTGCGGCGGGGGCGCTGGCCGCGCGGAAAGGATGGCTGCCGTGACCCGAGTACACGTGATCGAGGACGACGAGTTCCTGCGCGGCTCGCTGCTGCGGCTCCTGGCGGACGCCGGCTACACCACGCTCGGCTGGGCGGACGCGGATGCCGCGGTGGCGGCCGTGCGGGACCTCGACCTGGTGGTCGCCGACGGGCTGCGGACGCGCGAGGGCGAGGACGTGCTCGATGCGCTCCTGGCGCTCGGGCGGTTGGTAGCGGCCGTGCGCTTCGGGGCCGAGCCCGGGCCGGAGCACCCGCTGGAGGTGGTGCGTCTGCGCAAGCCGTCGGACCGCGCGGCCGTCCTGCGGGCGGTGGGCGAGGCGGCGGGCGTGATGGCGCGGGTGGTGGCGGCGGCGGCCGGCGCGGGCGTGACGATCACGGTGGAGGTCTGACGATGATGAACGAGCGCAAGGCGGAGCGGATCGGCTTGATGATCTTGGCGCTGGCGCTCCTAGCCACGCTCGTCCAAGCTCTGGTCGGGTGCACGGCGCTCCAGGAGGGCGGGCCCGGGCGGGCGCTGGCCGACGCGGTGGCGCCGGCACCGGCTGGCGCGCCCGTGGACGGGCTCGACGCTGGGCTGGGGCTCGCGGAGGGCGCGCTCGGGGCGGCTGGGGCCCTGGGTCTCGGGGGGCCGCTGGCGCTCGTCCTGGCGGCTCTGGTGCGGCGTGGGCGGGCGCTTCGGGCGGTCGCCCGGGCCGTAGAGGCCCGGGGCGACGGCGGTATGAAAGGGGCCATCGCGGCCGAGGTCGCGCGCGCGGGCGGGGGCGCCGGGGCGGCGCTCGACGGGGCGATCATCGCGGCCTGCGGGCCGGCGGCGCTGCGGGCGCGGAGGCTGGCGGTTATCGGGGCATCCCGGGCGCGGTCTAAGACGTTGAAGGCGGCGAGATCCGGGGGTAAAATCCCCACGGAGGTCTAACATGCCACCATGGGCTAGTATTGCGGGCGGGGCTGTTGGTGGTCTACTACAGGCCGCGGCGAATGCTCGGTCAGAGCGGGAGGCCAGGAAGGACTTCCAGCGGGCGCGCACGCGCTCCATGGGCACGGTAGCGGCGCTGGAGCAAGACCCAGCACTTGCCGCAGCCAGGACTTCGATCCTTGGCGGCCTGAACCAACCCGAGGGCATCGACCTGGGCACGCAGCGGCAGATGATGTCGTCCCTGCGGTCCAATGTCGCGGGTCAACAGGCCGGCCAGGTCCGGGGGCTCAACGAGGACTTGGCTCGCCGTGGGCTCCTGGGTGGGTCTACCGAGATGGCCAACAAGCAGGCCATCTCGCGCCAGGCTCTCGCGTCGCTGGCCGGCGGCCAGCAGGCCCTCAAGATCGAGTCGGCGCAGCAGCGGGCGCAGAATGAGCAGATGGCGCGCAACCAGGCCCTCAGCTTGATCGGGACGCGCCAGGGCAGCTACGGGGCCGGCGCCCAGCAGCTCAGCGCCGAGACGGGGGGGATCGCTGCGCTGCTTGGGAAGTTCCGCGGACCGGGGGATGTGGGGAAGGCCGCGAAGGGTGGGGCTGATCTCGGAAAGATGTTTGCGGGGCCATAACGATGGGTTACTCGGTTGCTCTCTTGGGTGGCTTGGCGCAGGCGGCCGGCGGAATCGCGGCAGCCGAGCGGCAAGCGAAGGCTCAGGCTCAGGCGGAAGCCGAGACGCAGATGGCCGTGCAGGCGCAGCAGGCTCAAATTGCGGCCCAAGCTGACGAACAGGCGTTCAATCGCCGGATGACCGAGGAGAAGCTGGGCCTAGAGCGGCGGAAGCTCCAGCACGACATCGACACGTCGCAAGGGCGCGCCGCCGGCAAGCCGGCCCCGCAGATCGACCCCGACGAGGCCGCGATAAAGGCGGTCAACCGGCGATTCAAGCTGGGCCGTGGAGGAGTAACGGGCGGCTCGGTCTACATCGACCCCCTCACCGGAGAGAAGGCTACGTCAGAGGCGATCAAGGCGGTGGCCGATCGCGCCCGGGCCGCCGCTACGCCAGCGGCGCCCGTTGGTGCCGCTGCTACGCCAGCGGCGCCCGTTGGTGCCGTCACCAGCTTCGATGCGCAACAGGTCGCGCAGGCTTTGGCGACCGCTACGCCAGATGCTGCGGCTGCGATCCTGGAACAGATGACAGACGAACAGGCCGTCCAGGTCAACGAAATCACACGAACGACGCCGAAGGTCGCGCCAGGCGGTTTCGATGCACCGGCCTTTCAAGCTGCTTCGCCAACAGCCCAAGAAGAGGTTGCGAAGCAGTTGACGGGCGAGGATGTTTTCGCAGATTTGGGCAAGCTGCGGAAGCGCACTGAACCGAAACCACTAGGGAAAGTTACACCAAGGGGGCCGACATCGGCGAATCAGCGCGCAATCGATGAGACGGAGAAAATCAATCGACAACTGCGGGCTGGTCGTATATCCACCAAGGCGGCCGACAAGGCGTTCGCAGCCGTGGCGGCAAAAGTGGCCGCTCGTGCTAGACCCAATGCCCCACAACGTTGATGCCCGGTCCAAAAGATGAGTTGCGCGCGCGTTTTGGCTTGCCGCCACGGGCGCCGGATGCCAAAGACGAATTACGGGCACGCTTCGGCCTGACCACCGATGTCACCGTCGGCGGCCACATCTCCACCGAGCAGGCCCTCGCCGCCACGCCGCAAGAAGTTGACGAAGGCGTCTTCAGCGTCCTGAACACCCCATCCGCGGCCCTGCGCTACGTCATCCTCAAGGCTGTCGCCCCCGACAAGGTGGGCACCTTCTCCCAGGAGCGGCAGCGCACTTGGAAAGACTTCATCGCTGAGAACGTCCCAGAGGGTGAAGCGACGTTCCAGATTGGCCCGGACGCGCCCGAGGATTTCCTGGGGCGCGTCGGGTATCTCGCCAGGACGGGCCAGTTCGGCAAGTTCATGCAGGTCTACCTCCCCAGGGTCGCCAAGGGGCTGTTGGGCGACGTGGCCGACATCGGCCTTGATCCCACGATTGTCGCCGGCAAAGCGGCCGGGGTCGTCAAGGCGGTCGCCCCCACCGCCGTCGCCAAGGTGGGCGCGGCGGCGGGGGCGGTCGGGAAGGTCATCGCCAAGCCGGCCGCGGCCGTCGGACTCACGGCGGAGCGCGTCGGGGCGGTCGCCCAGAAGGCGGGCGAGATCAACCAGGCCGGCGGCGAGGCTGTCCGCAAGGTGCTGGGGATCGTGTCCAAGGAGCACGAGCTGACCCCGGCACTCAGGGCTCACATTATGCCCCAGGACGCCGCCCGGATCGTCGGACAGAACGAAGCGAACAAGTACCTCAAGGGCGTCGAGCTGGAGATCGACGACGTGCGCCGGGGCGCAACCAAGGCCATCAACGATCGCAAGATCGACGCCGCCCTCGAATCGACTGACGAAGCCGGCGAGCTTTCGCGCATCATGAAGCGCATGAACGCTACCGAGAAGGACTTATACAACCTCTATACCATCGCCAGGGAGGACGTAGAGACCGCGGCCAACGCTCAACTCAAGGCCAGGGCCATGGGCAAAGACCCAGCCAAGGCGCTCTTGAGCAGCGAGGCAACCAAGGCGCGGTTCAAGGCGTTACGCCAGACCACCGAAGGCGTCACCCAAGCGGAGCGCGGCGGGGCCGTGTTCGCGGCCTCAGCGGCTGAGGCGAACGTAAAGAGCCTGGCTGGCATCCGAGGCCGGGTTGACGATGCCGTTGAAGCCCTGGACCTCCAGGAAGGCGTGGTAAAGGCTGGCTTAACCAAGGCCCTCAATGACAGGGTTGATAATGTCATCCGCGCGGCCGAGCGCAAGGGCGGTAGCGGTGGCGTCCTTGCCGCTGGCGAAGAGGCTCGGATGGAAGCCAAGAAGATCATGGCCGTGGCCAAGAAGAAGGCGGCCACGCTCTCGCCTGCCGGCAAAGGGGCGACCATGGCGGCGGCCAGACAAGACGCCAGGCGCACCATCGCGCTGGCGAAGGAAGAAAGGCCCGTCGGCCGCGCCCTAAGCAAAGAGGAGTTCGAAGCCCTGGAATTCCCGTTCCTGGAAGGCGAGGCCGTCGAGCGCGCCGCCAGGGGGCTACGTCGCCCCAAGAAGGCCAAGAAGGCGCCGCTCACCGAGGTCGAGGCCGAAGTCCGCGAGCTCCTGCGCAAGCACTTCGGCGCCGAACCACAGGCGAGGAAGCCGCCGGCCAAGGCCCCCGAACCCGTCGCGCCCAAGCCCAAGCCCCCCCTACGGTCGGTGTCGAAGGAGTTCCAGGCCGAAGATACGGCCCGCGCCGCGCGGGTGTTTCGGAAAGTCGGCGCGAGACTGGCCGAAGGTAAGCCGCTCACCGCCGCCAAGCAGAAGGTGCTGGACCGCTACCGGCCAGTCCTCGAGCGCGAGCGCGGCTCGGTCAAGCGCAAGATGTCGGCCATCAACTACGTCGAGCACCTGAGAACCAAGGACGAGGCCGTCAAGGTCGCCAAGACCATGATGCTCTCCAAGAGCATCGGCCGAACCACCGTCGGCCCCCAGCGCACCATCGGCGGCAAGCTTTACGAGATCGAGCGCACCCTCGGGAAAGGACTGTTCAACCGGGAACTCGACGAGATCATGCAAAGCGGCCTCACCAAAGGGCTCGAAGCCGTCGTCAACGCCCGCACGGCCCGCGATCTGATCGAGGATGGCGTGACGAACGGCTACATGAGCCTGAAGGACCAGGCCGGATGGCGGACGCTCAAGAGCGATCCCTTCAACATCTTCGTCGGCGCCAACGGGAGCCGCGCCAGGATGCCGGAAGAGGTCGCCAAGTTCGTCGAAAACCACTGGATCACCCAGGCCCCTGGATCGCTCCCGTGGGAGACGTTCAAGACGGTCAACCAGTGGATCAACAAGCAGTTCATCACGTCGTCCCCCGTGTCGCTCGTGCGCGACATCGCTTCTGACGCCATGATGATGCTCCACCACGTCAGCAACCCGATCAAGGTCTACAGGACCGGCAAGCGCATCGATGGCCTGGCGGCTGCCGCAAAGAGCGTCGAGCGCGAACGGCTACTTGAGGCCATTGGCGGGGGCGTGCTCGAGGTGCCGATGTTCGCCACCGATGCCGCCAAGCTTAAAAAAACAGGCACCTGGCTCCTGAGCAGGGCGCCGCCCATCTTGATCCCGGGGACTGGGGTTTACTGGCGCCGCAAGGCCAGCGAGTGGGCACGGCTTGGCTTGTTCGATCATCTCCGCAAGCAGGGGCTGTCGGTCGAAGAGGCGGCCCGGAAGGTCAAGCTGGTTCTCCTGGACTACGACCCAAGGAGCTTTTCGGCCATCGAGAACAAGCTCATCAAGCCGCTGGTGCCGTTCTACTCGTTCTTCCGGCGTAATGCGGAGACCCAGGCAAAAATGCTTATGGGCGCCAACGGCACCATGGGCTTCCAGGTATCCATCCTACCCTTCCGGCTCAAGAAGGGGATCGAGGGCGGGCAGACGCGGGATGAGCGGTTCGAGCACGAGAGCAGCATGGCCATCCAGGCGAGCCGTGGGGGGCACTGGGACCCAAACAACTTCTTCGCGCAGTCGGACTTCTTCGATACGCTGGAGCGCGTAGCCAAGGGCGAGCTGTTCGATATCGGCACGGAGCGGTCCGGGCCGCTGTTGTTCAAGAAGATCTACGAGGTTGGCGCCAACAAGAGCATGTTCACCGGCCGCGGACTTGTGCCGCCGGAGCGCGCCGCCGACTCGGCCCTGGGGAACATCATCGCTGGAGGTATCGGCCAGAAACAGGCGTTCCTGGGACTGGATATCGACAAGCGATGGATTCACCTTCTGGGCGTGTTCCGCGCCGTCGGCGAAGTCGCCCGTTTCTCCGATAAGGAGAGCGACCGGACGCTCTTCGAGAACATCTTGAACGGCCTGGGCTGGCCAAGGTCCTACAACGCCGCCCCGGAGAAGGTCGCCGCCTCGAACGATCGCAGCTTCAAGGGGCAGTTGTCCCGACTACGTGCGCAGTTGCGCGCGGTCTCGGCCGACGAGTTGACGGCGGCCGAGAAGGCATACTCGGGCAAGCTATTGGACGACATGAAGTCGGCCATCTGGCGTGGCGACACAGACGCGCAGCGCGGCGTGCTTGCCAAGATCGAGGCGCTGATAAAGGCGCAGGAAGCGCGTTCGGAACGGCGCCGCCATTCTAGATATTGATCCTTATCTTCGACCAGCATCCGTGTGGATCCCCTCGAAAATAGAGACCATGGTTACGCCGGACACGTCGCGCACCTTGACGTGTCCGCCGATCTTCCTGGCCTCCCGTTGGCACCACTCGCCGTAGGGCATGATCGTCTTCGGTCCGCGCGTTGTGTTTATCGGCCATGTAACAGGCTTCCAATGCGTGATCTGGCCGACATCTTTGGGATGGTAGGTCATTCGTTCAGCCCTTTCCTCACGAACGCGATCACGCGCTCCAGACCCACGCGATAGTCCATTCGACCGTCAAGCCCGGCGAACTGGTCCCTGGAAACGCGCTCGCGTTCGGATGCGTCGTCCACGAATTCCTGGATGCGCTCGAAGCACTCTTCTTCGCTGGCGAAGCTCGTCCGCCAAAGGTGCGGCAACGCTTCCGCCTCGCCAACCTTGAACGCGCCCATCTTTTCCACCGATCGGACATACGTAACAACGTCATCGTCCGTCCTCCAGATGTGTGGCGCCATTTCTTGTGCCCATTGTTTTAGCTCAGAGGGTAGATCGTTCAAAGTTTGAACACCAGGCGGCAATCTGTTCAGCAGCGCCTGCGTCATCTCGGTCAGCGGAAGATACCGCTGGAGCGCGAACCCCCCCACGGATACCGTGTCCAGGAGACGCTGGTGCAGTATGGATGGGTATGGCTCCAGCACGAAATTTATCTTCGCCTTGGCCATGATATCTTCGCGGACCTCACCATACTTGATCGGTCCCTTGGCGAACTTCGCAAACTCCGTGTTGCGCTCCCAGCCGTTGCCGTAGATCGCCAGTGACAAGCCGAGACGCTCCGCCGCACGGGCGATCCATCGAAGGGCCTGCTGTCGATGCAGCACGCCGTGGATCGGGGCAAGGAAGCATTCGGCGATGATGTGTTTCGCCCGCATGGTGTGGCCCAGCTCGATGGTGTCGATCAACGACGTGAGGCCCTTACACCTGTTGTAGATCACGCCTCCGCGAGCGTAGAAGTTCACGACTTCGCGCATACACCGTATCGCAAAATCACGTAGTCCAGGGCTGGCGGAGTTTGCCAGGCGTTCGATTGCGACCTCTGGCGTTTCCGAAACGTGCGAGATGTAAACCAAGTCTGCCTCGCGCCTCAACACTGGCGCTTGGCATCTGGTGCGAGGCTTCGACATGAACATGGGGAAGTCGAGCAACTTCTGTTCTGGGTAGCCGAACACGTCCACGAACATGCTCTTGAGGAACGTCAAGGCGAAGTCGCGCGCCCCCATCTTCTTCGCCTCGCCCGGGGCGAAGAGGTTAAACAGGGAATCTTGAATCCATGTCACATGGGGGACATTGGCGGGAAACCCCGCCCGGACTTCCTTCAGGTGGTCCAATATCCACACGAGATCGGGCTTAAAGTCGTTGACGGCGTGGACGATGACGCCGTAGTTGAGATGCTGATAGGGCGCCCCTTCGATGAGAATCTTGGTTCCCCAGCCCATCCTTTCGAATGCTTCGGAAACGTCCTTCGTCACGTACTGGAGCACGGTCGTAAATTTCGACGTGATGAACATGACGCGCGGCGGCCGCCCATAGCCGCTGGGCCAGCGCGTGATGTCGAGAGCGTCATAGTAGGCGCGGTTCGAGGCGTCCACCAGGTCGATGGCCTTCTTGTGAACGTCGTAGATGGCCAGGATCTCGGCCATGATGTCCTGCTGCGTCTCGCCTGGGAAGATGGCCATCACCGGAGCGGGAAGCCAACATGGCGGCGCGATGGCGCGCGCGAAGACTTCCGCCCATGCCGACCCGAGCACCCACTGGATTCGCTTGCTTCGGATGGCATCCACGAGGTTGCAGGACTCGAAGGCTCTCCGCACCGAGAGCGGACACGGGTCCACCACCCAGAGGCAAGCCATCTGGCCGTTGATGAAGCCCAGATCCTGCTGCTCGAACGCCCGGACGAATTCTCCCGTACCGAGCCCGATGACCACGGCGACACCACCGTATCGCAACCGCGCCTTGGTGGCGTCATTCAGGCGCGCGAATTCGGCCCGTGGTGGATCGCTTGACTTTACGGACAGGATCATCTCGGCATAGTCCGGATTGCGGTCCCGCATGGCGCAGATGTTGGCGTCGAAGATTCTCATGGTTGTACGTTTACAGAGCCGTAGCCGCCCCGTCGCCGGCCCCGGCGGGTGCTGGGCTAGATTCCATAGCTGGGCCATTCTTCGATCTTTTCCTCCGCATCCTTGGACACGTCGATGGTTTGTGTCCATGTCGTTGTCATTGTCTTTTGGACAGGGGCTGTGATCCTGGTGCCCTCCCCAGGCCCATGCGAAGCCAGGCCAAAAAGGCCGTTTTTCGTCCAGTGGAGAATCATCCTAGCGTTAGAAAATCGTGATGGCTTCGCCCTGAACAGGCTCCTTCTCCACCCATCCGTTGACTCCCGCACAGACTATTATCGCTCTCATCTCTCCTCCATTCTTCTCAACTGAGAACACGACCGACACCAAATCCAGTCCAGCGACCGAAAGCCGCT
>ERZ1292644.366-Hain-H14-01um-R2-366-length-32481-cov-13_pt1 | contig 32481 bp, 26 predicted proteins | sample MGYA00564402_ERZ1292644 | MGnify/ENA primary metagenome ERZ1292644 (study PRJEB36523, sample SAMEA6512644) | groundwater metagenome | collected 2019-01-09 | study: AquaDiva: Metagenomics assemblies of 32 groundwater samples
GTAGTAAGAGCGCTTCGCGGCCGAAACGTCGCTCGCCCGTGGCGGGGTTGTAGGCGGCTAGTTCGCCCGACGACGTGGTGATCGGCTGCCACGCCTGGGCATCGACGCCGCCTACGTCATCGCCGGTCAGGATTTCGCACATGGGGAACCTCCTTTCTCTTCACTGGACATTGTAGGGGAAGTTGGGGTTCAGCGGAACCGCAGAGAACGGGTATAATACGCGGTGTGAAAAAGAAACAAACTACGTCTGAACGCGGACTTACGGCTCGACAACAGAGGTTCGTCGAGGAGTATTTGATTGACCTGAACGGTGCCGCCGCTTATCGTCGAGCCGGCTACAAGGTAACATCAGACGCAGCGGCGTCAGCCCACGCATCTCGGTTGGTAGCAAATGGTAAGATCACCGCTGCTGTAGCTGCTGCCCGCAACCGCCAATCTAAGCGCACCGAGATAACGGCCGATTACGTCCTCACCCGCTTGCAAGAGAACCTCGAACGGTCGATGCAAGCCGTGCCAGTTCTGGACCGGGAAGGAACGCCCACTGGAGAGTACACTTACCAGGGGGCCGTCGCTAACCGGGCCCTGGAGTTGCTGGGCAAATACCTGGGGTTGTTCCAAGATTCGCTGACGGTCAAGGGCGACAAGCGAAATCCTCTCGTCGTCACCGTTGAAGAACTTGAAGCGGCGAAGCGTGGCCTGGAGGGTTGGCGGCGTGAACGGTTCAGACCTATCCCCAGCGGAAATTAAGCGAGAGTACGTTCGCTGCAAGGCTGACCCCGCATATTTCATCGACACCTATTGCCGAATCTACGATGCCCTGGCCGGTGACTGGATCACCTTTAGGCTCTGGCCGTCGCAAGACACCACTCTCAGCACTATCTCTCACAATCACCTAGTCGCCATCCTGAAGGCCCGCCAGCTCGGGCAGACGTGGCTCGTACTGTGCTACGCACTCTGGCTTCTCGTACTGTGGCCGGCGGCAACCGTGCTGATATTTTCCAAGCGAGAAGAGGAGTCGATATACCTGCTCAGTAGGGAGCGGCTACGCGGCATCTTCTCACGGCTTCCGGCTTGGCTGAAGTCATCGTGTGCAGAGGTAGAGGTTGGAGCCGATGCGGCTAAGCGGTGGGCGTTATCGAACGGGTCCGTGTGCCGATGCTTCCCCTCGAACGCTGGCGATTCCTATACGGCGACACTGGTCGTCGTGGACGAGGCTGACTTAGTGCCGGACCTCGGGCGGTTGCTGCGATCCGCCAAGCCGACAATTGACGCCGGAGGGCAAATGATCCTGCTCAGCCGGGCGAACAAGAGCGAACCTGAATCTGAGTTCAAGTCGATCTATCGAGCCGCGAAGTCATCCACGTCTCCCTGGACGCCGGTATTCCTTCCGTGGCACGTCCACCCCGCCCGAACGAAAGAATGGTACGAGGAGCAGCGGCGGGACATTTTTGACCGTACAGGAAGCCTGGATACCCTCCACGAGCACTACCCCGAATCAGACGTTGAGGCTTTGTCGCCACGGACGCTTGATAAACGCATCCCGCCAGACTGGATTCTCCAATGCTACCGGGAAGCGAAGCCATTGCCGCGTACCGATCTAAACATGGCGAAGGCCCCAAGCGTCCCTGGTCTGACCGTGTATGTCCACGCGAAGCCAGCCAGAAGGTACGTTCTAAGCGGCGATCCGGCGGAAGGTAACCCGACCAGCGATGATTCAGCGTGCGAGGTGCTCGACCGGGCCACCGGGGAGGAGGTCGCGTGTTTCGCTGGCAAGTTCCAGCCGGCGGTGTTTGCCGCCTACCTAGACACGCTGGGACGCTGGTACAACAACGCGGATATTCTAGTTGAGCGGAATAACCACGGCCATGCGGTCTTGCTCTGGCTCCGGGACAACAGCAAACTCCGGAGGCTAACAGGGCATGACGGTGGAATTGGGTGGTTGAGCAACAGCAAGGGCAAGGCGTTGCTGTACGATTGCTGCGCCGACGCCTTCCGCGAACAAGAGACGATCTTGCATTCGTTCACCACACTGACGCAACTCCAGAGCATCGAGGGGGCCACCCTGCTGGCTCCAGACGGGCAACACGACGACCGGGCCGATGCCTACGCGCTGGCCACCGTCGCGGTTGCTCGCACGAGCGGGTACGCCGCGCCGCCCGGTGTCGCCTTCGCCGGTCAGGGGCGGCCTGGCATGTAGCCCTTCCATTTGTCCGCAGAAAACCCTTAGCATAAACACCGTCCATATACCAGCAACGAAGGGACGGTGCCATATTTCAACAAATCGTTGGCTCGGCGCCGCCGCCGCTATCGCTCAGGTCCAGGCCGCAACGATCACTGGCTACGACGTGACCACGACCTATACCGTCACAATTAACGCAAAAATCATCGCGTCGCTCGGCACCGGCGGCACGGTCACGACTACGGCCGCCGCCCTGGTTGTGCTACTCAACGCATCGACGGAGCCTGAGTTCGCGGAGGTGACGTGGAGTAACAGCAGCGGAACCATTATCGGCACGGCGGACACCGCCGGCAAGCCGTTTATCTTCACCCTGACGGTTGCTGGTGGCACGGGAACCGTAGGCGCCGTTTCTTCAACCACGGCGAACAGCGGGCCCAACGACATCAACCTCGCGGCGAACTGGTCTGATGGAATTCCGACCGCTGCCGATGCCCTCTACATCGACTCGACGGACGTTAGCCTGCTCTATAACCTCCAGTCCCTTTCGGCCGTGGCCGTGACAAGCATCGACATCGGGCAGAACTTCACAGGCAGCATCGGGTTGCCCAAGGTGAACGCGGACAGTTCAACCGATTATCACGAGTATCGCGCGGATTATTGGCAAATCCAAGCGACCACGGTCAACATCGGTTATGGGACCGGGGACGGCTCTGGGCTCATCAAGCTCGACGTTGGCAGTGCGACGGCGACCACGTTCAACGTGAACAATTCTGGGTCGGCTACCGAGGCTGGCCTTGAGGCGATTCAACTCAAGGGGACGAACGCGGCCAACGTGCTTAACGTGAACAAGGGTTCTGTCGCGGTGGCAGCCTTCCCCGGTGAGTTGGCCACCGTCGCCACGCTGCGAGTAGGGTACGAGACCAGCCAATCGTCGGACGCCGCGGTACGTTGCACGGTGGGCGTCACGCTGACGACGATCAATCAATCGGGTGGCACGCTCTCGATCAACGGGGCAGCGACGACCATCAACCAGACCGGAGGCATATTGACGGTTGACGGCACTGGCGCGGTGACGACGATCACCCTGGACGGCGCTTCGATGGTCTACAACTCGTCAGGAACGATCACGACGCTGACGGTTGGGGTGGACTCGACGGCAGATTTCGCACAGGACATGCGGCCGAAGACGATCACGAACGAGGTGAATCTGTACGGTGGCGCGACGCTCAACGATCCGTTCGGCATTCTCACGTTGACGGCTGGGTTCCAGACTCAGCGGTGCCGTTTGTCTCAGGTGGCAATAGACCTCGGAGTGAACCGCTCCTACACCGTGGCGTAGCCTTTCCTTTCATTTCCAGGGCCGTGTGGCGGCTGCAATCCAAGCACCACCATTTTCGACCACTGCTTCCACCATTCACTTTTGAGTAGTCTGGCGTGAACATGCTAATCAGTTTCTCGCGTCCGCAACGCGAGCAACGGTGGGTCGCTTCTATGCCGGCGAGTGCCAGGATCGCTTCGCCGAGGTCCGGACGTGTGGCGGCTACTCGTTCTTTACCGGTTATGGCCAGCAGGGAGAACTCGCCAGAGCAATCGTCATCATCGGTGAGGATAAAAGAGACGTGAATGAAACATGATTTCCGGGCAAGGTCGGCGAGTGCTGCAAGCGGATCGTTTGTAATCATTTCCACCTCGCCATCTCAACCAATATCTCCAGCGCCCGCTCGACATCGAGCGAGTAATTCGCCACCATCGTCCAGAAGTCGATGAAGCACTCTACCGTCAGCGGCCCGTCAAGGCTGTCGTCACGCATCGCCGCTTCTGCCCTGGCGTACATCTTGAGGCTGACGTGTGGGTGTGTGCGTGACCGTGGCAGCATGGCCAGTCGGCAAGATCGCTCAAGCCAGGCGACACGGTGGCGGGGCGAGAGACGACTGAGGAGAAGGTAGATCTCGCGGCGGTCGTCCAGCGTGTCGTGTACCAGGAGTTTGCGGGTGCCTATATTCATCTCGCACCACCTGGGTGATTCCAACCCGTTCTCCAGTACGTCCCCGGCCATTTTGGGAGCCAATAGTTCACATCATCTCCCACGCAAATGACATTTCAAAATACCACTTCCATTTCGCCGCAGAAAACCCCGATGATGCTCGCCAAGGGGAGCGCTAGAAGTCTACCATACCGTGCCGCGCATCTGGAAACAAGTTGTGGCCCCCCGCGTCTACATGACGCGGACGGGTCCGTTCGTAGTGACTGCCGACGATATTCGCCGGTGGAACCACGTCGGCAACCAGATGGTCGGCGCCGGCATTCAAATCCCAATCACCGAAGAGCATCAGGACGGCGCCGTACCGATGAGCGCCGCCGAGCTTCTCGCCGCCAAGCGTGCCGCCTGGGTCAAGTACAACCGAGGATTCGTAAAGGGTTATCGCATAAAAGGCGGCATCCTTGAATCCCTCTGCGACATCCCCGACCCAGCCACCTTTAAGCGGCTCACGACCGAAGCCCCATTCGTCTCCGGTGAGTTCAATCGCCGCGTGGACAGCACGGGGAAGGATTGGGGTGCAGGCGGCACGGTCGTAACACACATTGCCCTGACGCCAATTCCGATCTGGGAGGGGCAGGAGCCGTTTCTATCGACCAACGAGGTTCGGGGCGGCGATGGGGCCGCCCTGTTGCCTGTCGGAAAGCCGATCAAATTCGTTGGCTCTCCTGCGCGAATGTCGGCGATGGCTGGCCCTGTGCGGCTGTCGATGGCTGACACGATCATGCCTCGGGATGGCCAGTGGTTCCCGACTCGTCTGGCATGGGAGCGAAGGCAATCAGCAAAAGGCGGGGTCAAAGCGGTTGACGGGACGAAAGTTCTGTACGGCAAACAGGCGCAAGCCGCATTGGGCCGACAGGCGAAAGCGGCACAATCTCCGGCAGCGCCTGCGGCAGCGAAACGGCCAGCCGTCAAGGAAGGGCTGCGGGAAGCCAAGATCGGCCCCGGCCTGAAGTTCGGCACCAGGAAGATAGCCGCCAAGGGGCCGGCCAAACCGCGAGCGAAGTCAGCGCCGAAGGCACCGGCGGAAGCCGCTCGCGCAACAAAATCAACGCCGCTCGGCCTGTCGAAAAAAGAAGGCGGCAAACTAGATGCGGCGAGCAAGAAGGCGGAAAGCATCCGCAATCTGCCGGTCATCGATGGTGGTGGGAAAGACTCGGTTGGAACGCTCACCGTGCCGGCCTTCAAGGCCCTGGCTGAAAAGATCGGCGCTCCTACCGACCTGAACTTGAGCGACAAGCAACTCGCCAGCGCCAAGGGGTCGTACACGAAATGGCGAAAGCTGTTCCCACGGCCTGACACCTTCGCCAAGAAGATCGGCGAAGTGCTGGCCCTGGACCAGAAGGAAGTGGCCAAGGGCAAGACGAAGAACGCGGCCGGTGCCTCCTACGAAGCCCGCAAGTTGGCCCTCCGCCATATGCTCCAGTTCGCCAACGACGACTTTGAGGCGGGCAAGGACAAGGCACCAGAGGCGGCAAGCTCCGAAGATGCGTCCGCCGCCGATTACAAGCGGCAGCTCAACCAGCCGCGAGCCAGCCGGGAGAAGGCGGCGATAGGTGACGACAACGGCCGGAAGTTCAAGGGCATCGTCGCTACCTCCTTGCTCAAGCACGATTCGCCGTACCTGCCGATGAAGGCCGACGAGCGGAACCGTCTCGAAAGCATCCTGGCCAGCGGTGCCAAGACGAATGACGACCGCAAGGCCATGAACGGATGGGCTCAAGCTGCGCTCGAAAACTTCCGCGTGCATGGCGACGCAGCGTACCCGACGGCCATAGTCGAGAAGGCCCTGAAGGGCGCGTCGGGCCTGGGCATCGGCACTCTGACACCGGACGAATTCCACGGCTTCCTCAAGACTAAACCAGCAGCCGCCCGTATGTCGGCTTCCACCGCAACCAAACTCTCGAATGGAGATACCAAAATGGCCGACGAAAAAGAATCCGAAGCCGCCGTCGATGACGCCGGTGCCGACGACCTCTTCACCGCCGAAGACGATGCCCCTGTCGAGAGCGCCGGCGAGGACAAAAAGACCGCCAGCGACCTCATCAAAGAGGCGTGCGAAGAGCTGAAGGAGTTGGGCGTCATCGTTCCCGACGAGGGCGACGACCCGGAAGAATTCCTCAAACATCTGGTGACCGCGATGAAGACCCACAAGGCCACGAAGGACGCGGAAGGCGGAGCCGCCGGTGAACAGGAATCCGGCATTGCCGACGTGCCGATCGAAGAGCAGCCCACCGCCGCCGGCGTGGCGATGAGTGCCCGGCTGTCCGCCATCGAGGCCGACAACGCTCGCATCACGCGGAGCTACGCGGCCGAGAAGTTCGCCGGACTCAAGGGCAAGATCAACGGCCTTGTGCGTACCGGGCGGGCGGCTCCGGCGCAGGCCAAGAAGTGGTTGGATGTCGTCGAGCCGAAGCGGCTGTCGCTCGTCTCTGGCCAGGACGTTGCGGTCGAAAAGGTTCTCGCACAGGTCGAGATGGCGAAGGAGAACCCGGCAGGCACCTATTGGTCAGCCGAAGACCGCACGGCCCGTCTCTCCGCCAAGGTCGAGGATCAGCCGGACTACGTTGCTGACACTGGCCCTGCCAAGACCGACGACGCGACGATCAACCGGCTCTCCGGCGGGCGCTACACCGACTACAAGGCCAAGCAGGCGAAGTAACATCATTCCCCCAAAGCGAGGGGGCTTTGAAAGGGTAGAGCGATGGCGAGGTACAACCGGCCGGCCGCAACGACGGGGGCCGAACAAGGTAGCCAGGGTGAGCATGCTGTTGCTCAGGCTGACGCGCCGAAAGCGAAGCAGCTTGTCGGCCACCTGAAGGAATCGGGCACGCCAACGGGTCGGCTGCGAGTGCTGGAGGCCTGGGTCAAGGACCACCAGGAGGCCAGCGCGGAAGACCTGTACCGATGGATGGACTCGGAAAACTTGCCGACCGGTACGCTCCGCAAGGCTGGCAAGTTCATCTTCGGGACTGAATTCGAGCCGGAAAAGCTGGTGCAGATGGCACCAGCCGACGAACTGCTCCGTCTTCGCCAGGAGAACGATCAGCTTCAGGCTCGCAACGCGGCCTTGAGTGCCGAGAAACTCGGGCTCACGCAGGCCAACCAGTATCTCCGCGACGACAACGAGGTGCTGACGCGCAAGGTCGCGTTTCTGACGCACGGAAAATCAAAGGAAGAGCTTGCCGCCGTCGGCATGTAACGATCAACCACGGGGCCGGAACAGAGGCCACTTTTCAGAGAGGTAAGCCATGTCGAGTTGGTTTCAAGGGCCGGTAGGCGTTGCCGCGGCTCGCACTGCTTCTCACCGTGCCCTGTTCCTCCAGCGCTCCGAAACGTTTTTGGCGCAGGGCAAGTTCATTGCAGGGGCTTGTTCCCGCGACCCCGGCAACACCGGAGATGTCAACGTGCTGCGTATCGGCCTGCTGATGGGCAAGATCTCCACTGTCGTTAACAGCCTGGGGGCCGTTGACCAGTACGCTCCGAGCGTGCTGGGAGTGACGACCAACGCCGAGGCGGTTGGATCGGTGGCCATCGAGACCTCGGCCGCTGTCGTCACCGAACTGGTCCGCCGCTGCGGGGCATCAGGCACATTCAAACTCACGGGGCCGCCGACGGCCAACGGCGTGGTCGTCACCGAGACTGTGACCTACTCGTCGGCCGCGACAACGATCATCGTCGTGACCGCGATCTCCAACGCCTTCGTCGCCGGGTCGTTCATTCAGCCGACCGACGGCAGCGAGACCACGCTGGCGTTCGTCCCCGACACCGAGGGATACGGCATCCTGACGACCGACATTGACGGTGCCAGCGTGACGAGTGTGGACTTCCCGAAACTGCCGGTATCCGGCATCGTCGATTCGAGCCAGTTGCTTCCCGCATGGCCGAGCGATACGTCCTTGCAGGCGTGGATCGTGGCTCGTCTCAACGACGGCGCGGGCGGGCAGTACGTCTTCGATCATCGGATGTAGCCTGTGCGGGGAAAGAACTTCCCGCTGAACTGAAAACGCAACCGTAACCGGAACAAGAGGCAAAAAATGAGTAAGGCAATCGAATCAATCCTCGGGCATGTTCCGCTCACGGAAGCGCTCCGCGCCACCGCCAGCGGCGTCCCGAATCCTTTCCCTGACGAGTTCTTCCAGGTCTCGTCTGCCAACCGGATTCTCGGCGACCGTGCCAAGTACATCCGGATCAGCGGCGAACGGCGCACGGCAAAGCGGGCCATGTACGGCTCGCCGGCTCGCCGCCGGTCCCTCAAAGACATCGGGGACCAGACGATCCGGATGCTCCACGAGTATGAATCCTTCCCCATCGACATGATGATGCTCCAGAAGCTCCGCAGCTTCGAGCAGTACCAGCAGGACGAGGGGATGGATTGGGTGGCCTACCAGCTCAAGGAAGCGTCCACCAGGCACATGAATGCCCGCGTCATTGCGACCGCAAGCGTGCTGCGGTACGGGGCGATCTACTGGGACAGTAACGGCAACCTGTTGCCGTCGTCCAGCGGTGCCGATACGAATTTCACCGTGGACATGCAAGTCCCTGCGACGCACAAGGATCAGTGCAACGGCAACATCTCCGCGAGCTGGGCGCTGGTCAACACCGACATCCCGACCGACATCGCCAATCTCCAGCAATACTCGCAGCAGGAGACGGGCTTGCGATTGACGGCGTGCCTGTACGGCGTCAACGTCGCCAAGTACATCCGGCAAAACAATTTCTGCCAGGCGTTCCTGTCACGCAACCCCGGCTTTAATGACAAGATGGTCACCACGAACGAGATTCCCGATGGCCTGTTTGGCATCGAGAAGTGGATTCCTGTCTACAGCTCGTTCTTCGTTTCGGACAACGACACCACGGTCAATGAAATGTGGGACGACGACCTGGCCGTCTTCGTTCCCAACGTCGCGCAGCCGGACAAAATGGTCTGGTGGGCGATGTATGAAGGATCGATGCCAGTCCCACGCACTCTCGACGTGCAGCGTGACCCGATGGCAGCGATCAAGTCGGCGGAAATCGTGTACGGCATGGGCTCGTATGCGGTCGCCGGCCACAACCCGATGGGGGTCGAGGTCTACCACTTCGACACCATGTTGCCTGGCATCAAGAATGAGAAGGCACCGTTCATGGCCGATGTGGCCTTCTGATTCGATTGGCGGCGAAGAGTCTTCACTGAGTATCCTTCCCCCAAAGGGGTCTTCCTATGGCTGGTCTGGCTTACGCCCTCAACCGGGGCCTGAACATCAACGACGTGAAGGTTCTCACCGCCGCTGGTAATTGGGCGATGGTGAACGAGGGGGCCGTCGTCGTCAACAAGATCGTCGGTGCCGCAACCCAAGTCACCCTCACCCCAAGCCCGGACACGGGTATATTTCGGTGGATCATCGACGGCAAGGGCGATGCCGCGACGAACAACATCACGGTCATCGGTGCCGCGGCGGAGACGATCAACGGTGGAGTCAACCACGTCATCAGCGAGAATTACGGCGCCGTGTGTTTTGTCTACAACGGGACCGAATGGAACATCGCCAGCCAGGGGATTTCAGTCGCCGCAGCCGAGTTGGCGTTCTTGAATGGTGTCACGGCTGGTACAGGCCAGGCGAGCAAGGCGGTTGTCCTTGATGCCAGCGGCGATTACTTCGGGCCGAACGGTGGCGGCATCGTGGTCGGCCACACGGCACAGATCACCGTGTCGGACGGAGACGGCGCGACGGACCTTGTACCCGAGGTCCAGGTACTCGGCACCGCAGCGGCGGACGGGTCGATTTTGGCCGCATCCTACAACACGACCAACACGCGGGCGGTAGCTCCGCACGTCGCCATGCTCAAAGGTGGTGCCGCAACCATCGTGAACACGACGGCCGTCGCGGACAACGAAGTCGTTGGAGTGGTCGTCGCCTACGGGACGGATGGTGTGGATGCCGAGACTCCTGTCGCGGCCATCCAGTTCGTCGTGGACGACGTTGGCGGTCCTGGCGCTGGCGCGATCGGCGGATCATTGGAGTTTTACACCACGGCGGACGGCGGCGAAGTGTTGACGCTGGCCTGCACAATCGATAACGCTCAGAACCTCGTTGTCGCGGATACCAACGGTGTACTCGTCGGCAGTGCAACCGCAGTAACGATTTCGGACGGCGACGGTGCGACGAACCTGATCCCGGAGGTTCAGGTTTTGGGAACGGCTGCCGCGGACGGATCGATTCTGGCCGCGAGTTTCAACACAACCAATACCCGCGCCGTGTCTCCCCACGTTGCTCTGGTGAAGGGTGCGGCGGCAACGCAGGTTGCAACTACCGCCGTTGCTGACAATGAAGTTGTCGGTTCGATCATCGCTTACGGGTCGGACGGCGTCGATTTTGAAACGCCGGTGGCGGCCATTGAGTTTGTGGTTGATGACGTTGGTGCGCCAGGCGCTGGTGCCATCGGTGGCAGCCTGGAGTTCTACACGACCGCTGACGGCGGTGAGACGCTGACGCTCGCAATGACGATTGGGAATAACCAGAGTGCGGCTTTTACCGGTGCCATCACCTCTTCGGCGCCGACGGGAGGTGGCATCGGCTACGCGACCGGTGCCGGTGGAGCCGTTACCCAGATCACGAACCGCTCGACGGGCGTCACGCTCAGCAAATTGACCGGCGCAATCACGACCGACACTACCTCGCTTGCCGGCCTGGCAACCGCCACCTTCACGGTCACCAACACGACGGTAGCCATCGGCGACACCATCATTCTGTCTCAGCGTTCGGGGGCTGCCCAGCCGACGACGATCTGCCAGGTATCAGCCGTGGCGGCTGGCTCGTTCAATATCACGGTTATCAACACTCACACGACCAACGCTGAGACTGGGGCGATAGTCCTGAATTTTGCAGTCATCAAGGCCGTTTCGGCATAACCGAAACCCCGCTCGCCGGTTTACTAAAGAACCTCGGAGAAACGGAGAACAAACCATGCCAGCAGTCACCAAAACCGCAGCCGGCCTCGCCACGGAACCGATCTACGGCCTTGCTGTCAAGTCGTCATCCGCCGCTGCCATCGCCGCCGCCAGGGTTTTGACCGATGCGGATTCCGGTGGATGTTTCAGTGTCGCCAAGACCTCTGCGTATGCCATCACCCTGCCCGTGCCGTCGCAGGGCACGCGGTTCAAGTTCATGGTTCTCGACACGGGCGCCAACGCGGTGACGATCTCGGACGGTGCCGCGCACTTGTACGGGCAAGTGGAGGTAAACAACGTCGCCGTTGCGATGACCGGGACCACGCTCTCTCTCGCCGCAACTGGCGCGGTTGGCGATTGGGTGGAGTTTGAAGGTATTGATTCTACCCACTACCTGGTTACGGGTTCTTGCATCAATGCGGCGGACATCACCATCGCGTAATACTGTTCTTCGCCACGCTCCGGGGGTGGGGCGTCTAGCGCCTCACCCCTTTACTTTTCGGTGATGCATGGCCCCTACGGCTCTCAGTTACGTTTACTGCACACAGACCGACGTGGAACAAATCCTGTCGGCCAACGGGGTGACGCTGCGACTGGACGATGACGGCGCCGGGTTAGTCAGCGCCGCCGAGCAACTGCGCATGACGGACGCGATCAACGGGGCGGCCTGCACGGTCGATTTCTACTGCTTCTCCAAGTACACGCAGGCCCAACTTGCGACGAGCATGTTCATCAACAGAGCGGCTTCCTGGCTGGCAGCCTATGACTTGTGTGGCACGCGGGGCAACGAGGTTCCCGAGTCGATCCTTGAGGAAGCGGAGAAGTGGGAAGAGAAGCTGGCCAAGATTGAAAGTAAGGGCGGGCGAGTTCCTGGCCTGCCTTACCGGATGTCTCAGTGCCCGACGATGGATAACACGCGGTTGGACAACCGTTACAACTCCAAGGTGATCCGGGTCGAGCGCCGGACATCCACGAGCCAGGCCACACAGTTGCCGGTGAACGTCGATCTCCAGGACTCAATGAGTAATGAGGGGTATGGGATTTGAGCCAGCGTGCGATCCTCCTGGCAGTGAGGAACGATCTGCGGACGTACCTTGCGACGGGTTCGACGCAGTTCCCGGCGGCGTTAAGTAGCGATCAGATTGAAATTACCTTTGACGGTCGTCCTTTGCCGATCCACGCCGAGCAGTTCGTAGCGATCTGGCCGTCATCCTGGACCAACCAGTACGACGAAGGGATACATGAGGAGTTCGGCGTCAACATCACGGCCAGCATAAAGGGTGGCAAGGTGCCGACAGATCGATGGGGCCCGGAGATGATGACCAAAGCGGCGAGCGGTCTGGACGTGCTGCTGGAGTTGATTCGGGCGCGGGTCCATTCAAATTACACGATCATGGCCGCGGCTAATGTGTTCATCACGGCGAGCTACAACGGCTTCGTTCGCCCGCTGTTTTTCCGAGATGGTGGCCGCCCGGAAAAGAAGGCCGGATCATGGTGGGGTGCGAAGGGCAAGGAGCAATCGGGTGGGTTGGCCCAGACGCTCAGATTCGCCGGGGCCGAACGAGTTCAGACCATCGAAAGCCAGACCTAAAGGGTTGATCCATAAGACACCACGCCCTGATAAGGGGAATTCATGGGACTCTGGCGATGCTGTAATGAAAACTGTTCGACTGATCCGGCGGGCCGGCTGATCTTCGATTTTGAGGCCGACGAGCCGGTCTGCCCGAAGTGTGGTTGCGACCATCGCAAGCCGTTGGAGGCGAACGTGATCGTCAAGCTGGAGGCGATCCACTTCGATCCGCCGAGCCACGTCAAGGGGCGTGGCCTCGGGTATCCCGCGTGCCGGCCGGAGAAGAGCGTGCTTGGCTCTCATGCCAGCGGTGTCCATGACGCGGTGACGTGTCGAGGGTGTCGTGAGTCGGAGGTCTTCAAGTCGTCTTACGCGGCGAGCCGTCCTTGGGACGCAACAGACCACGAGGTTGAGATTGACTTTCAGAAGATGATCGTCGCGCCGAAGAAGGGGTGATAGGGTTCAAGTGTTCGCCAGGATTTCTCTGGCCTTCGCAAGTTTGCGAGGCAGGGCGACAGAGCAATCGGAGTACAAGTGGTAGATCAGAGCGATGGCACGACTGCAAGAAATGCTGATGTTGTAACTTCCGCGGCTTTTGCAAGGATGGGCAGTTGCTCCAGAGGTACGAGCGGCCATTGCAGCGAATTGTGTGGTAAGACTGAGCGATCCAGTAAGTTGGATGATCGGCTTAGGCTTGTATCCGATTTTGCTTGAGTCAATGCGGATATTGCCGTCTCCATCAATGACACCTCGCCAAAAATCCCTGTTAAAGGCGAGGGCTTCGGATACTTTTGCGGTGTGCGTTTTCTTGGGAGTGACGCCATGACGGATTAAGTCATCCGCCATTTGTTGAGAAACTAAATCAAGACGTGAACACTCGCCAGAATTAACTAACCGATTTCGTTTTGGTGGCACAATCTGGATCGCATGAGTGGACCCAACGAACTTTTGAAAGGATCGGATGTGTTCGATATCGACTACTGAAAGAACAATGATGACATGATATGGGCCTCTTCCGCTGTTTTGCGAAACGCAGCCGTCGGCCATAAGGAAACCGATCCAGTAAGCAGCTTCAGCGTCGGTTTCAGGAAAAGCGAAAGCGTTGTGCTTAAGAGGGAATCCTGGACATGCTTCTTTTATCCCGCGGACTCGGACGGCATGGCGTTGCAAGCAGTCGGTAACGAAAGGTCTGCTTGCGTTAAACATGATGGCAAGTTGATTCCTCGATGTTCCAGCTTGATACAAGGCTATAAGGTCTTGAACTTGAACAGGTGTGATTGGCGAAGGTCGTGGCATAAATACTCCTTTTGTTAGGGGTAATTATAACACGGCCTTGAAAAATAGAAAGGGGGACGTTAGATGGCACTGGATTAAACGTAGTCCCTCTCGCCGGTAACGGTGTGACGCAAACCGCTCTGTATGCTGGGAACCCTCTGTATCCTGCGGTACTCGCCGCAAGGCAGTGACAATCCGACAGGCGTGAGGCAATCAGCAGGCAACGACCCGAAAGGGGTAAGGAGCCTCAGAGACTGAACGAGCGGCCCCTCTTCGTGTAGAGGGTGGTGATACAGTCCGGCCCTTGCAGCGATGCAAGGAGAACGACAGAAATGATCGTTCCACCGCAATAGCGGGAGTAACAAGAGCGACGTTTGTAGCGGGCCGATACTCCGGGACGTAGAGTTTTTCTTGTGCGTCCCCTGCCTGAAAAGGCAGTAAAAAAAACCTGGCCATATGCGGGGAAAGCTGAGTATCCCAAGGTACGAGCCGAGAGGCCGTAAAAATCCGAGGGTGCAGCCGATCCGCAGGGAAGGCCGGTGAAAACCGGAACCCTCAACGACTGGATGCCAGGCCCCCAAGTGGGTGAAGTTACAGTCTGACCCTCATGGCGACATGAGGAGCCCGGCAGAAATGACCGGACCCCGCGAAAGCGGAGTAACAATGTGACAACGCTGTTGATGTAGGCATAACCGAGCAGGGCTATGAACTCAACATCGAATCCCGCTGGGAGTCGATCGAGGAGTCGGACGCTTACGGTCTGTCGCTCATCGACGGAGTTTACCGCGGCGGCAACGTCTCGATGATGTTTGAGGCCAAGGCATACAAGGCCGGTTCGATTACTCCCTTCTGGCCCTGGGGTGCGATGGGTGTGTTCTATACGGCGGCGGCGCCTATTGCCAGGTTGGCGTCTAACGTGGCGGCAGCGATGGTCTTGACCGCGACGGCGAACACGCCAGCGGCGGCGGCGGTGGCGACGTTGACCGGTTCGAAGTCGATCTTGGCGCCAAACAACCCGGCAAAATTGCTTTACAACAGCAAACTACGCAAGGTGCCTGTTCGGTTGGTGCTGCTGCCGAGCGACACCGCCGGGACGGGAAGCCACTTTACGCAGACTTGAGATCATGGCTGACGGCAAACTGGAAATCGAAATTGTGGAACGCGGCGGGGGAGGCGGCAGTACCGGCTCCCCCGGACCGTCTGGGGGTGGTGCTGCGCCGCCGATGCCGCCCGCGGGGGCTGCTCCGCCCGTTTCTGGCGGTATGCCGCCGATGCCGCCGGTGGGGGCTACTCCGCGTGGAGGACAGCCGGCCAAGTCACCTGAAGAGGATGCCCGTGAGCGCTTGGCGCAGGCTGTCGCCCGCGCAGAGTTGGAGGCCGTCGAGGAGAAGCGAGCAGCGGAACGGGCCGGTATCCAGGGTGCGAAGGCACAGGCCGAATTCGAGAAGTCAGAAAAGAAGCGTGTGGATGGCATTCTGGAAAGCGAAGCGAAGGCCAAAGCGGCTGGCGATGCCCGTCAGGCCGGTCAGTTGGGACAGCTTGGCGGTCTGCTCGGCGTGCCGGGCGCTGGTGTCGCTGGCAATGTTGCCGGCAACGTGATGTCCGGTGCGGCAGCGGCGGCAGGGCCGGTAGGCGTTGCCCTGATGGCAGCGGCGGCGGTCAAGGAACTGGCTCAATCGGCAGCCAACGGAGCGGCGGCGGTTGGCAGCTTCGCGGTAGGGGTAGCGGCTCTGGACGTGAAGGGCGTAGCCAACGGGTTCGCCGATCTACTCAAGACAGCGCCCCTAGTTGGCGATGCTCTCTCGACGATTGCGAAGATTCCGCTGGGATTGAGCGAGGCGTTTGCGGGCACGGCACAGCGGCTCTCCGGCTACAACGGCGCCCTGGCGGAAGCGACGGCGTTGGCCCGCGTGAAGGCGATGCAGCAGGACATCAAGCAGGCGGAGAACCTGGGGCCGGAGTTGGCGAAGTTCACGTCTCAGAAGGCCGAGCTTGATGCTCGGATTAACGACTCGCTGGCGGAGATCAGCAAAGAGTTTTTGCCGACAGCGCTCGAATCGCTCAAGCAGGTCAACTATGTTCTCATCGGTACGCGGGTACTGATTCAGGGGGTGAAGGACGCGAATATGATGATCGTTGACGCGCTCGCGCAAATCCCAGGGCCATTGGGTGAACTGCTCACAGAAATGATTAGGTCACGCAAACTTGATGAAGATCGACTGGAATTGGAAAAGAAAAAAGAGGCTGGCTACTTCGATACTGTGATAGCCCAGATCACGGGCGGCGGCGGCTTCAATCGTGGTGCCGAAGGCGCAGGCCGCGGAGCCGTTCCCGTCGGTGTTCCTGCCCGTGGTCCGCAAGCGTTGCCGTTCCAGTTCTGAGAGGTCTCCATGTCGTTACCAACGCTTGGCTCGGTCGGCTACAACGGCTATTTCTTCAGCCGCTTTTGTCGCACGCGCCTCACTGAGAATCCGCAATCAGACCGCGCCGGGCGAACGACGAAGAGCGTCAAGTATACCTTGGACGTGGAGGACATCGTTTACCCAACGGTCTCTATCGCCGAGGGGATCGGCGACGACATGGAGGAACTGCGGCGGCTTTTATCGGAGCCATGCGCGGAACTGGTCTACACGGGTCGGGGGAACGATCTTCAGGTCAACGACCCGGACCTGGCGATCCGCGACGTGGCCTATGGCCCGAAGCCAGAAGTGCTGGATATGCAGCCGCTCGGCAGTGACCAGGCGTGCAAGATTCATTTCCGGGTGACGACGGAAATCCCGGAATGCTCTGGTAGTGCTAAGTACGGCAAGCCGATGGATGCTTCCTACGAGGTCGATTTCCGGGTTGACCGTGGGTACACGACGCGGACCATCACGGGATACCTGGAGGTGGCTGCCACGCGGATGAATGGAGCCCGCAAGCCTACCATCGTCGCAGATAAGTTCTGGGAGACGGTGTGGGCGAGCCTGCCGATGCTTCCGGGATTCAAGCGGACGCATTCGCATAAACTGAACGCCGACAAGCGGGTGATGACCTACACGATCACCGACCAGGAACAGACGCCGAACTATTTCATGGAGGGAATGGATAACTGGTCGGGAGACCAGGATACAGCCAACGAAAAACAGCTCAGTTTCTTCTCGTTTGTCAATACGCTCAGCGCGTCATTCACTCTCCAGAAAGGCACGCCGAAGATAACCGCGTGGCGGCGATTCGGGGAACTGGTTGCGAGCCGCGTGCCGAAAGGAGCGATTCCTTGGACCTTGCGAGTTCATGATAGTCTGGCGAGCCAGGATACCAGCTTCAGCTTCACTTGGCTGAAGACCGCATCCAACATGCTCAAGTTCCTTGCGGACTGCAATATGTTCGACAACATCCCGAAAGCATCGTGGGATGCGTGGCGGAAAGGATCGACGGGTGGCGGCGGGAAGTCAGCTGATCCGCGCGGCTACGCTGGACTGGTCTATCAGCCGCAGTGGGACGCGATCATAGACCTCTGCGTGCCGAATGTGTTTCCACCGTTGCCGCCACAAGGAAACATTGGCGAGCATCCGTTTGGTAAAATCAAAGTTCTTGGCCTTAATGAAATTGCCCCATTCATGGGTGAGAAACTCTCTCCCGAATCAAGTTGGGTCGCCTACCAGTCGCGCATCGAGTTCGCCGGAATGGCGGGGCTGGCCAGGCACAAGCCGCTAGCTGCCGCGACCTCATCCATTTATTCCACGGTAGAGACTCACGAGGAAGGAACGATTCCTCGCAGCCCATTCAGGCAAGCCGGAATACCGGCGGACGATATTCAGCAGGTCGGTTCACCGTCCGCCTATCTTACCCTCTCTGGCGGCGCGGTGCGTGCCGGGTATCCGGTCACCCCTCCACGGCTATTGTCTGTGGGAGGGGTAACGCCGTTGCTGGACCGCCCGTGGTTCGAGTGCGGCGAGCTGTTCAACAACGGCATCCCGGTATTCTACGGATCGTGGCGGATGGTCTACCTGTTGCCAAGTATGCCCACCGGGCCGATCCCGATTCCGTCGAGCATGATGGCGAGAGCCGCCGGTGCCGTGACGGGGGTACTGCGGTCGTAGGCTACTTGACGAGTCCTTTTTGAACGGAGAGCAAGTAGGCGGCGAGACTCTCCGCATCGCTCTTGCGGTCGCGGGTGTAGCTGATGATCTTTGGGTCAGGGTCGGTGAAGAAATCGACCACGGCGGCGCAGTCGATGGAAGGATTTTTGATGTCTTTCTGCGCTTCTGCGGTAGCGTCTTGAAGAGTTAAAAAGTAATGAGTATTATCGTTGCTAATTGTTTTATGGAAATAAAAGGCCGCCCATCCTAGCTTGTCGTACAAGAGAACTACCTGATAATTCTTATCAGGAATAGCCATGTCTTTTTTTGCCTGCGCCCTCACCTTCTCCCACCGCTCGCGCTCGTCGGCCGTGAGTGGTTTCGTCGCATCGGTCTTGCCGGCCAGCGCTGCGACCTTCGCGGCATTCCGTGTGCAACCGCTCAGTACGCACACCGCCAGCAGTCCCGCCAATAGGTACTTCATCTCCAAGGCCCCCCTTTGAGTGATCGAACACCAACCCTCATTGTCCGCTCGATTCGTTTCAACGGCAAGGCCCTATTCCATTTCCTCGCAGAAAACCCTTAGCCTTGGACCGGAACAATCAACTGGTTTCGCAAGGGGGCCGCATGATCGACATTTCCGACTGCCTTGAAGAGATCAAGGTGGGCGAGCAAATCATCCACCTGGACCTCGTTGCCTGCGTGAAGGCAATGAACGCCATCAGCCAGCAGAACAAGCAGGCATCGAACTACGAACACCTCGAAGGATTCATGGCCTACGTCGAGACGGCGTGCGGCATGAAGCTGCGCATCGCCCAGGCTGATCGGCTCTGGGAAGAGATCAACCTGAAGGTGTCGCGCGAAAAAAAAGAGTATCTGGAAGCGCTGACATCGCTGAATTCTACGGATTCGACCCCTTCAGCTTGACCGGGGATCAGCGGCTAGGTCTCTGGGCGAACATCCCTCGTCTCCGGGCCCGGCGATTCCTGGAAGCCATCGGGGTGGAGGGACGGCCGATGTCCTCGGATGCCCTGTACGACCTGACGCTGGCCGCCACGGGGAGCAAGCTGGAAGCGGAAGAGGCTGCGATGGAACGCATGAAATCCGAGCTACGGTCGGGTGCAACGCCGATGTAGGGGGAAGGCCGATGAGGGTCCGCTGGACAGGCACAAAAGCCGAACTGATGACCGCCTTGCGGGCGCTGCCGAAAATCCTCGCCGGCGGCGCTCCTGATCCGACGGGGCTCGTCGAAGGTATGCAGCTCCGTCTCGGATCAAAGCTCTTGTCGCATATCAAGGACGCCTACGAGTTGAAGAGCGAGGGCGGCACGGATGCGATGGGGATTCAGTGGCCGCCACTCGCTCCCTCAACACTGGGCTTGCGGCGGAAGGTGACCGGAGCCAAAACGATCAGCAAACTCCAAGCCTCGCTGAAAGAGCTTCCCACCCATCGTAAGCGGCTGATTGCTGCTCAACGCGAGCGGCTCCTGAACCTGTACGCTCCTGGCGCGGGGGCGGCGAGGCAGCGGCGGCAAGCTCTCCGGTTTCTCCGACTCATGCAACCCTACCTGGCACCGACGCGCTACAAGAAACTCGTCAGTGAGATCAAGGAGCAGAAGCCAGAGAAGGCCAAGCAACTCGCCCTGTCCGGCGGGTTCGCTCAAATGCTCCGCGACACGGGGAGGCTCTTTAACTCGCTCTCTCCGGGGACAGTCGGCGGCGATCAGGTTCTCCATTCTGTTCCAGGCAAGGTCATCGTCGGGTCGAACGTGAAGACGAGGAACGGGATCAACCTGCTGGACCTGCACGACTCAGGCGCCACGCGAAAGAAGAACAAGGACGGTACGGACCGCTTACCACGGCGCCAGGTCTTGCCCGACGCCGAGCATCCAATTCCGTCCGAGTGGTGGCACGACATGGTTGACGCCTACGCCTCTGGGTTGCAATCGAAAGCGTTTTGGGATCGATACCTGAATCCGGCGGTGGGGTGATCGTCATGGCGAACGTCAACGGAATCCTCGGACCGCCAAAAACGAAAAACTATCGCCCGTCCGTCGTTCCCGGCCAGGAGGGGATCGACGGCAGCTTCCACAATCGCACCATCGAGGAGATGCGCCGCGACTCGCAGGTATCGCTCTGCCTCGGGTTCCGGCAGGCCACGATCCATACGGCAGAATTCGAGTTTGACGGCAACTCGCCAGCGGTCAAAAAATTCGTCACCGAGCAGACGGGGCGATTCTGGCGTAAGGGACTTCCGGTTGCGCTCGAGTGTCTTGCTTACGGCTACGCCGGCTCCGAAGCGATGTACGGCGAAGAGGGCGGCACGGTTCAATTCGAGTCCCTGAAGCCAATCTATCCTTACGACATCCGGGCCTGCACGGTCTCGGGAGAGCTTGCGTTTCTCAAGGTCAACAGCGGCGGCAATATGTCGCCGTTGGGGATCAGTGCCCAGACGAGTGTGAACCGGCACGGCACGGGTGGCGTGGTCCTCAATGCCGCGCAGCCTGGCATACCAGCGAAGGGCATGTGGTTCGTCCACGACAACTTCTACCACCAGTGGTACGGGCGGTCAATCCTCGCTCCGGCGTGGAATCCGTGGCGCTGGAAGACGATGCCGGACGGTGCGGGCGACATCATCGCTAAATGGTTCTACCGCCATGCCTACAGCGGCATCGTGGTTCGCTATCCCAACGTGACCTTTCAGGACACGCCAGGCGGACCGGAGATTCCAGCACAGGATCACGCGAGGTTTATCGTCAACAATGCGAAGACGGGCGCGGGCTTGACGCTGCCGAGCGAGACGGACGAAAACGGCAAACCGCTGTGGAGTGTTGAGCAGTGGGCGAAACCCGAGGGCGAAGGTGCCGGGCTGCTCGATTACGTCAACGCCTACCTTGACGTTCAGATTCAACGCGGCATCGGTATTCCTGACGAGTTGATAACTCACCAGGGCGCGACTGGTGGATACTCGCGTTCACAGGTTGCGTTGACGGCCTACCTGATCGGCGCGGAGCAAGTCCTTCACGAGATCCTGGAGGCGTGGGTCAATCAGTCGCTCCGGCCGCTGGTGCGGTTGAATTTCGGCAAACATGCGAGGTTTGCGATCAGGCCCAAGCCGCTGTTGCCGCCGAGTCAATCGCCGGGTGCGCCGGGAGTTCCTGGGGCTGCACCGCCGCCGCCCGCGGCTGCGCCGGCATCACCTCCCGAAGCGGCGAATCCTCTGGCTGGGATGTTCGGAGACAAACCGGCTCAAATGTCGGCTTTGCTCGGAACTGATGAGGTAACGGAGCCTGACTACAACGGCCGCACGCAGCTCTCCTACGGGGCTCAATTGGGGTGGGTGCCATTCACGACCAAGGCGGGGACCACGGGGGCCTACAGCGACCGCAACCCAGCCAAACGGCTCTACAAGGAAGAGGCCCAACGGGCGCTGCAGCTCCAGCAGATTCACGCACAGATCAATCAGACGAAACAGGCGCGAAAAGCGGGATGGCAGCCGCCCCCTGGACTGGAGCAAACAACGGCGGGTGGAGCGGGTGACGACAGTTCCCACCAGCCGAGCGAACGTACCGAGTCCGACAACGCTTTTGAGCTTGACCCCGGTGCCGAACGCGACGAGTCGGCCAGCGATCTGTCGCCCGAAGTAGCTGCCGAGTTAGCCCACGACATCGAATCGATCCTGTCCGGCAAGCGGCCGATGGTGGAAGTCTACCGGGCACCCCGTGGTGGCGCGACCATCAAGGGGCAGAAGTTCAAGGCCGGCGAGACGATTCCCGATCACGTCATGGAGAAGGTGCCGCTCAAGAAAAGGAAACAGCTTGCGGTAAGCGAGCCGGTCACGTTCGGCGTCGTGGCGAAACGGTTGGGCGGCAACGTCAAGAAAGCCGGCATCCACGCCCTTGAGGGGATCGAGCGCCTCGCCAGCAAGGGCAGGCGAGTCCTTGAGGGCAACGTCTCGGCGGGTCACGTCGCCAAACGGGCCGCACAGAAGGTCTCCATTAAGATCAAGCGGATGGATCAAGTCTACGGTCATGCTGCGACGGCCGCGATGGTGGGGGCCTACGTTGGCTCGTGGGTTCTCTGGGGAACAAACCCGGCCCTTGCCGCAATGGTGGCACCGGAACCAATGGCGCAAATCCTTGGCATTGCCAAGGGGCTGAAGGCCCTCAAGAACCGCGTGGCGCCGTCGCCGGTCATGCTGTCGAATCTGCCGCCTGAGTTGCAGGAGATCGTTCGTGGGTGGCTGGAGACGATGGGGGACAAGTCGTGAGCGCACACCTGGATCAAGCTTATACGGACCTCTCCGAGATGTTCGGCGACCTGTTCAAGTCGATGAAGGTGCCGCCGCCGTCGCGTGAGGAGTTCGATGAACTGATGGAGTCGGTGCTGGGGGAGGAGGAAGATGGAGCACGTTTATCTCAAGCCGACCCTCCGCCCACCGGCCCCGACAGCCGCGACCCGGCCGCAGATGAGATCATGCAGCGGTCTATGGCGGCGAACGCTGGTTTCTACGATGAGCTTCAGCGTGAGTTGAGACAGAGGCTCGCGGCGGGAAAAGCCGGGGGGCCTCTTCAGACGAGTTGATTGAAGAGGCCCGAAAAGTTCTTGAGTCCTTCACGGAATCGCTGGCCGACGTGCTGGCCGACTCGACGCTTGCCGCCTGGCTTCGCGGGGCGGGGCGGGTGGTAGCCGATCTTCCCAACCAAGCCCCCCTTGCTGTGGATGACGTGCCGCCTGTCTCGCCCCCCGAAGCCACACCTTCGCCTGCCGTTCCCGTTGTTCCGATCGTTCCAGTCGGGTCAGCCATTGAGCCTCCTGCGTGGAACGGAATGAAACTCTGGCTGCCCCTCGTGGAGAAGGCCCATGAAGACCTCGTCACGCGGAAAGTGTTACTCAAAGAGGATTACGTCAAACTGGAGACCGAGGCCCGCAAGCAAGCATTCACGGTCGCCCAGCTCAACACGCAAGAGGCCGTGGGCAAGGTCCGGGATGCCGTCGCGGAAGCGGTCACCCAAGGTCATGGGCTGGAGACCTTTGTCGATCAAGTCGAAGAGGCGATTGGCACGTCAACGCTGGGAGTCGGGCACCTTGAGAATGTCTTCCGGACGAACGTAGCGCAGTCCTACGCGGCCGGGCAAGAGGCGATCTTGGATCACCCGATGGTCGATGACCTGTTTCCCTACATCGCCACCATGCCAATTCGTGACTCTCGGTTGACGGACCTCTGCGGGATCATTTCCGTGAGTGGGTTGGATGGTACGGCAGTGTTCAGGCGAGATGATCCGGTGTGGGAAAAGTTCAAGCCACCACGTCATTACCAGTGTTTTATTCCGGGAACGAAGGTTCAAGGCCGCTTTCTGGTCGGTCTAAAAACCTTCTACTCTGGCGAAGTCGTCGAGATAACCACGCGACTCGGAAATCGGTTGACCGTTACCGTTAATCACCCCGTATTGACCCCGTGTGGATTCGTTGCCGCGAATGAGATCAGCGAAGGCGATCACTTGCTTTGCTACACCGGCGGCATCAAAGAACGGACGGACTTGGCGAGGAGGAAGGCCGCCACCACGTTCGATGCAAGACTCACGGTACCAGCAAAAAACGAAGAGTATCCGCCAACCGCAATCGAAGAGGTATTTGCTTCGCTTGCGAACTTTTTCAACGGTCCCGCTCGGCGTTCGCCAACGACTCCCGACGATCTCTATGGCGATGCGGCTTTCGGGGATGGCTATGTCGAGGTTGTAGGGGCCTACCGGGAATTGGGGATCGACGTTGGTGCCGGTATTTCTGATAGCAACCGTGATTTCAGGCTCGTATCTATGGATGCGATTCTGTCTCAGGTAATGAGACTTGGCGTTATTCGTCAAAGAGACAATCGTCCTTGTGCTGCCTCGAACAGTGTCATGCGCGTTTTTGACCTGGCGCAGTCTTGTCTTGGCATCCATCCTCGACCACTTCATGGTCTCCGATTCGGACTGGCTTCTAAGATGGATGCCAGCCGCTACAAGATGGCGGGCGATAATGCCGCGGTCAACGCCTTCAGACTTGCTCAAAGCGAGAATGGATTCGCCAGCGATGTAGCGGGCAATGAGTTCATCCGAATTGGGGATGATGATGTATGGGCCATGACGAACAGCGATCTTGGCTGCCTCTTTCAAAGTTCGGAGTTTAATGCCAGCGCGGCGAAATACTCCGGTCAAGCCGAGAGAACTGATTCCGAGTTCGCTGCTGAGCTTATAGAGCGATTCCCCGGATTGATAGCGGCTGATGATGTCGTCAAGGTTCGGAAGTACGATTTTCGCGGGCATGTGTACGATCTCCAATCGGAAGGTGGATGGCTTGTTGCCAACGGTATTGTATCAAGTAACTGCCGGTGCGGACAAAATCCTTTGACGGTCAAGCAGGCTGCCGCCCGTGGTGTATCTGAAGCGATACAGTGGTTGCGAACGGGCATCCCGCCAGCACACCCCGAGCATGTCCCGCACCCGCCGGTTGAGTTGCCGCCAGGGTGGGGGGCGGGTGGTGTCCGACTCTCAGCGATCAACGAGTACGGGGTACGGCTCAGTCAAAAGGACTCTGGGCGATGGGTCACGATTGGCGGCTCACCGGGCGAGGATGGTAAGCGGCACGGCGGCAGTCCGGTCTACGTCGAGAACGGACGGATCACAAAAGGACATCCGGGACTGACCGGCAAGAAGATCGACGCCCTCTCCGAACCCGGTGAATCCGGTTCGCACCGAAAGCAACTCAAACAAGGCAAGGAACACGCCCGAGCCGTCTGGGGCAAAAAGGCCCGTAAGGAAGGACTTCCATCAAAAGACTTGCACCAACTTGCTGCCGATGTTCTTGCCCACAACAAAGCATTTGTTGATGAACAAAGCCAGATTCTAAAAGAGGCTAGGAGAGCATTGTCTGAACACGGTGCCCAATGGAAGACGCTAAAGATGCACGCCGACAGAACCGGCGGAGACAGCGACAAGATTAAGGGGCTTGATGAGGTAGCCGGGGACATGGCCGAGAAATACCCGGAGCATTTCCACGACGCGGAGCACGCGGTTGACACTCTGTACGGAATGCTCGCCGCCGGCAATCCAGAGCCGATGAGCGAAGATGAAGCATACGAGCAGGCATTCAACCATCTGACGGAAGAAAAAGAGCGGCACGCAAACAGACAGCAAGAGGAAGTTCCGTTCTGACGGCTGGCACAATGCAAATCCTGATCGACAACCTGTACTACGCCCGCGACGCCTTGGCTGAGGCGGCGAACCTAGCCGCGCTCAGCCTCCCCGCGCCGCCCGACTTCGCCCTTGCGAACAGTGTAGTCAACACGCTGGGCCAACGTCCCGCCCGTGCCCTGTTCTTGATGACGCGGAAAGACCTCACCACTTTCCAGCAAAACGGCTTTCACACTGTCGCCCTGGACGACGGCAAGGGAAATGCCTTCACGCTCAACAATCTCGTCTTCGTCAATGCCCGCGCGGTGACGCCTGGGGAACCGTCAGACCTGAAGGGCTGCTATCTCGCCGAGTTCGCGGATGCACGCTGGCGGGTCCAGAATCCCTATTATTCGATCCCGTGCAATAAGCAGTACAACGTCCGGGCTCCAGGGTGGGGCGGTGCCGAGCTTTACTACGCAGACTCGACCAATGCGGGAACAACCTGGACGTGGGCGACGATGATTGCCGACCTCTGGGGCCTGATGACGACGCAGCTCGGCACGGCGCCGGCATTGCCATTCACACCCGACGGCACTCCCGAGGGGTGGATATTCCCCGGTGTGCCGGCATGGCAAGCTTTGTGCCAAGTTCTCTGGCGTATCGGCTGCGCGGTTGCGTGCGACCTGACGGCAGCGACGGGATCGCAATACAGCATCGTCCAGGTTGGGGCGGCGGATACCACGCAGGACGCGATGCAGACGAGCCTTGCCGACCGGAAAATACACGACGAGGAGTTTATCGAGCCGATCCGGGCGAAGGTGCCGTATGGGGTGCGGGTGCATTTCCACCGCCTTCAAGAGCATTTCGGAACAGAATTTACAACTGCGCAGACTGCCGCACAGTGGCAGACAAGCTCTGTCTACACCGTGGACGTGAACAACAGCGACACCGGCTCTACCGAGTCTGGATCGCTGACTCCGCTGTGGGATGATCTTCCCGCCCTCTATGACTCCACGGGGACGATCACCAACGCGGCGGCGTGTACGACGCGGGCAACCGAGCGGGCCACGGATTTCTTCCGGATGCTCCAATCGAACGGCGGCGGCCGGCTGCACCGCACTTACTCTGGGGTGGCGTCCTTTAAGACAGGATCGAATCTCAAGGGTGTGGCGTGGCGGCAGGATCAAGTTGGCATCGGTGACGCGGCCCATCCTGGCGGGTTGGTGACGGAGATTGTCAGGCATCCATTTCGGATGCTGGCCGGCATAAACGGCCAAGGGAAGTGGATTGAGGAAGATGCCGGCTCGACGGCGATCCAACCGCCAGACTTTGGGCCGACATCCCCGAACTACCCGCCGATGCCAGTGGTCATCGAGATCGCCACGGCGGCCGCAGACGCCAGCGGACGGTTCAACGCAACGGTAGAACTGCTTAATTCCGCCACGTTGGCATTTTCTGACAAGGAGGCGGTGTGGGCGATCGACGTGAACGGGGCGACGACGTTGACGCTGGGGGATAGGTATTTCGGCCGCCTGAATGGCTACAGCGGTGGGCGTCCGCTGTATGAGATCGGATCGACAGTACCGGGCAGTGGCGGCGTACCGCTCCCACCCTGCAAGACCGTCGGCCTGGTAAACCTGACCCTCTCTGGTGCCCAAACGATCAACGGCATCTCCTGCGTAGCTGGCGACCGCGTACTGGCGTCCGCCCAGACGACGGGATCGCAGAATGGAATATGGTCGGTGGCTGCCGGCGCCTGGACCCGCCCGATAGACTACTCCTCCACCAGCGTCCTCGGGCCAGGTCTGATCGTCCCCATCGAAGTCGGCACTGTTGGTGCAAACTCCGTCTGGATGCTGGTCGGGTCGTCGGCGATCACGGTGGATACGACCTCCACTTCATGGGTGACAGCGACAAAATACGTCAACAGCTATCAGGACTGGGAGGTCATCTCAGCGCCCGCATCGCCGCCAGCCCTGACGGCCACGACGCACGAAATGCGAGCCTACGCGGGCGCGTTGATGACCTCAAGCATATTCCCCGCCCTCACCGTCCTCGACAGCACTAGTCTGGCCGTCCAGTTGGGCTCCGATCTGATTGCGCTGGTGAAGAATAGCAGCGGGGCGGGACTCTCCGTCGGGCAGCTCGTATACATCGTCGGCGACGTGTTCACGACCGCAGTAATCGCTGGTCTGGCCAAGGCCGATGCTGAAGCGACGATGCCAGCATTCGGCGTCGTCATGGAGACCATCGCATCCGGTGATACGGGCCGGGTCATGAGGAACGGCTTCTTCACGACACCGGTGAGCTGGGCTGGAATAGGTCAGGGATTGATCTACGTCAGCGATACGTTGGCAGGTTTGCCGACGACTACTCCGCCGACTGTGCCAGCGCTGCGGCAGGCGATCGGGGTCCGTACCAGCGGCTTCGCCCACTTGGAGATGGGCGACATCCACCAGAACGAGACCGGAACGGCGAAGAACTCCTTCCGCATCGGCGACGGACTGAACACCGGGAAGACCGTCGTCTGGAACCTGGGGACGGGGACGAAGGAGGGCACGCTCACCTGGACGCCGACGACGAACCGGACGCTGACGCTGCCCGATGCGACCGGGACCATCGCTACCACGGCCCTGACTACCGGGAACATCTGGATCGGCGTGGCCAACATTGCCACCGACACGGCCGTCACGGGTGACGTGACGATCTCCAGCCTCGGCGTCACGGCCATCGGGACGAATAAGGTCGTCAACACGATGCTGGCTCAGATGCCGGCGCATACCTACAAGGGGAACAACACCGGATCGACGGTGAACGCGGCGGACATCACCAACACGCAACTGACTGCCGACTTGAACGTGTTTGTCGCCTCGGGGGCGGGGCACCTGAAGGGGCTCGTGCCCGATCCAGGCGTGACGGGAGGCACGACGAAGTTTTTGCGCGAGGACGCGACTTTCCAGACTGCCGTGACCAGTGTTGCCCTGACCGTGCCCTCAATCCTGTCCGTGGCGGGATCGCCGGTGACGACGACGGGCACATTCGTCGTGACGCTGGCCACGCAGGCGGCGAACACCGGCTTCTTCGGGCCGATCAGTGGCGGCGCGGCGACACCGACATTCCGACTCGTGGACGTGCTGGACATATCCGTTCCGGCCACCCCGCTCATCAAGGCCGTGGAGACGTTCGACGCCGGCACGCTGTTCCTGGACACGACTACGCGATCCCTGGAGTTGGTATTCGGGGAGTCGACTACCGCAAACAACCCGACCTACAAGACCACCTGGTCGGACACGACGGCCACGGACTCGACGGGAGTGCCTGGCACAACGTCCGGCGTGCATAACTTGGGAAGCGGGGCGGCAGTGACCATCGTCGCTGCCCCAGCGGCCAGCACCGTCCGGGAAGTTAGCCACGTCACCGTGAGCAACCTCGACACGGTGACGCGGACGGCGACGGTCCAGGTCAACGACAACGCCACGATTCGCAAGCTGGCCACGGTGACGCTCACACCCAACCAGGAACTCTGCTTCGATGCCGACGGCGATGACTGGTATCTGTTCCCCGTGGCGGCGGTCCCCACGGTTGTGGGTGCCGCCGTACACAGCGTGGCCCTGTCGATGCCAGGCGAGTTCACGGTGACCGGATCGCCCGTGACGGATACGGGCACGCTCACCGTGACGAAGGCAACCCAAACGGCGAATACGATCTACGCGGGGCCTTCCAGTGGTGGGGCGGCGGTCCCTACGTTCCGTACCCAGGCGCTCGCCGATCTTCCGCAGTTGACCAACGGGCAACTCTACATCGGATCGACCGGGGCCTCGGTAGTCGCTGCTACGCTCACCGACGGTACGGCCATCTCGATCACCGAGGGTGCCGGGTCAATCACGGTCACGAACACCGGCGTAACGTCGGCAGTGGCCGGCACTGGGATCAGTGTATCGGGAGCAACGGGTGCGGTCACGATCACGAATACTGGGGTAACTGCGGTCACGGGAACGGCACCGATCACAAGCACGGGAGGATCGACGCCGGCCATAGGCTGCCCGGTCTTCGTAGCCTCTGGCGTCTCACATGCCTCGGGCCTAGTCCCGGACCCCGGAGCCAGTGCCGGTACGACGAAGTTCCTACGGGAAGATGCGACGTTCGCGGTGCCCCCTAGCGCCACGACGTACACTGCCGACGAATCGACGCTCACCCTCACTGGCACAGTGTTCAGCGAAAAGAACGCTGGAACCACCAACGCCAAGCTGGCGAACATGCCGGCGAACACGATCAAGGGGAACAACACTGGGAGTTCGGCAACCCCGGTAGACTTGACGGTATCTCAAGTAACGACCATGCTCGGCACGCCCGTCGTCGGGGACATTAAGACATTTCCCCAGTGGATAAAGAGAACGCTGCTGTTCTCCGATTTCCCGGCGCCGGGCACGACCACGGACGTCGTGGTCTTGCCAGCGGGTGGCGTCGTTCACGGGTTCAAGTACAAGGTCACGACAGCCTTCAATAACACCGCTCCTAACGGTGTGAATCAGTTCGTCAACATCGGTTGGCGGTTGGCGGAGTTGGCTCCGGTGACAAGTGTAGCTGGATACACCGGTCTTGGGATTGCCATTCTGGGCGCGATTACGTCGCCGCCGGCATTCCTGGCTCCACCTACGGGTTTCGAAGACACGAGGAACCAGAGTTCGACGTGGTCCGTGACCACCGATGCCGACGACGGCAACGGCAACGCCTTCACGGCCGGCTCCATTACGATCTGGGTGTTAGTTTCTGAAGCGGCTTAGCGTGAGAACGTCCTATGTGGCTCGCCAGCGGCAGTCAGCTTGAAATCTCCCTCGGTGAGGTGGCGACGACCGAGCTTCCGTGGGTGATCTGCTACCGCGACACGGACGCCAACGGCCGCACGTCGGCTCCGGTCCAGGTCAACGGGACGACCAACGATACAACGGTCGTGGTGGCCCTCGCCGGTCCGTCGGCGGGGATGCGGGCGATCATGAGCGTGTCGATTCTAAACATCGACAACGTAGCTCACAACCCGCTCGTGAACGTCAACGTGGGCGGCACGCTGGCGACGGAGGCCAAGGCGTCCATCGCCGTGAACTCATCGCTGAGATACTCGCCCCGACGTGGCTGGTACGTTCTCCCTACGCCGACAGCGGCAATCGTGGCTGGGGACATTACGGCTCTTTCTGCCAGTACACTTCTCGGGCGCGGGTCAGCCGCTGGTTCCGGTGTCGCCGAGTCGATCACGCTTGGGTCAGGACTGACGATGACAGGAACGGTCCTGGCGGCATCAGGTAGCGGCGGCACTGTCACATCCGTGTCGGTTGTCACAGCCAACGGTGTTAGCGGTACTGTAGCGACGGCAACGACGACTCCGGCAATCACGCTCACGCTGGGGGCGATCACCCCGACTACGGTCAATGGGGTGACGCTTACCGGCTCCGGCACGCTTGCGACTGGCACCTTCACATTGACTGTGGCGGGAACGGCTTCGATCTCGGGAACGCATTCGGGAACGTCGAGCGGGACAAATACCGGGGACCAGACGGACATCACCGGAAATGCTGGTACGGTCACGGTTGCCGACGCCGCCGGTGATACGACTATGTTCGTCGTCCTGGCCGGCGCGGCGACTGGTTCGCTGCCGATGCTGACCGACGCTGGCCTGACCTACAACGCCACGACGAATACGTTGACGGCAACCACGTTTGTTGGAGCGTTGACCGGGAACGCGGACACGGTAACGGTCGCCGACGCCGGTGGTGACACGACGACGTGGGTGTTGCTCGGCACGTCGCAGACCGGATCGCTCTCTCCGGCGACGGATGGGGGCCTGACTTACAACGCTGGCACGAACGCACTCACCGCAACCACATTCATCGGGGCCTTGACTGGCAACGCGACCACGGCAACAGCCCTCGCCACTGCTCGCAATATCAACAGCGTCTCCTTTGACGGCACGGCAGCAATCACCGTGACAACAGTTGGAAATCTTCTCATCAATGGGGGGTTCGACTTCGCCCAGAGGCAGGTGCCTGGAACGCTGACGACTCTTGGAACAACGGACGTGTACTCAGCGGATCGTTGGAAAGTAGCTTGGCAAAACGCAAGCATTCAGTACCAGCGGACGGATTCTGTTGGGGTTTCCGAGACCGGCATCACTGCCGAGCGATATGGTACGTTCAAGCAGATCACGAACACAGGAAAGTTTATCGTCTACCAGATCATCGAAGGAGTAAATTCCCAGCCGATGCAGGGGCGGGCGGTCATCTTCCAATGCAAGATGAAGGCAAGTGCATCCAAGACGATCCGCATGGCTATCCTGGAACTCGGGAGTGCTGGGACGCAAAACACGATACCGAACCCGATCAACTCGGCATTTGGGGCAGATACAGTTGATCCGACATGGGGGGCGAATGTCACGGCCCTTGGCGCGGCCAGCAAGTCGGTGACGACCTCGTGGACGCAGTTCACCGTAACCGGAACGGTCACAGCCACGACCAAAAATCTGCTGGTAGCCGTGTGGACCGACTCCGGCTTCGCAGCGAACGACACGCTATCAATAACTGAGGCAGGTCTGTTTGACGGATTGAACACACAGCCGTGGATACCACGTCTCGCACAGCACGAATTGGTGCTCTGCAATCGGTACTGCTACTTGCTCGGCGTATCGGCGTCTCCATTCATCAATGGCGGGTTGGGCATCAAGCTGAGTGCCACGGTCCTTCGTTGGTGGATCAACATGCCGGTGATGAGGACCGGCAGTCCAACGTTCACGAATAACGTTTCTGGGTGGACCGCTCCGGTGCCACCGACAACGACTACGATGAGCGCGGTAGAGCAGGCGACGGCAACGTCGATAACCTTGTCTGCTGGCACGTCGTCTCTTACGTTGGCGTCTACTGGGCCAGGCCTGGCCGTCCTCTCCAATACAGCATCTGGCGGAACGTGGAGCGGCACGGCCGGCAACATCCTTGACATGCGTTTTGGCCCAGACGTGATCGCATATTTCGAGGCCGAACTATGACATACTCATTGATCTACGACACCGACGGTGTTGTGCTTGGGACCAACAGGACCAACGACAATGGCACCGTTACGTCGGGCATGAAAGACACGCGGCTATGGCAGGAGTTCCTCGCTTGGAACGCCGCCCAGCCGGTGCCGCTCGACTACATGACGCCGGGGCCGAGGGCGCGCAGACCGCGTACCCTCCTGGCGATCCACGCGGACGTGATGGCCCTCAGCAAGCCTCAGTTGGATGCCGTATG
>ERZ1292644.368-Hain-H14-01um-R2-368-length-32389-cov-5_pt1 | contig 32389 bp, 48 predicted proteins | sample MGYA00564402_ERZ1292644 | MGnify/ENA primary metagenome ERZ1292644 (study PRJEB36523, sample SAMEA6512644) | groundwater metagenome | collected 2019-01-09 | study: AquaDiva: Metagenomics assemblies of 32 groundwater samples
GTCAAGCATGCCCGACGACACGCCCAGACGTTCTGGGCAGGTCTCTACTTTGCGGTATCAATTTTACGCTCAGCCCTACGCTGAGCAACCCCGCGAACTGATATTAGAAAGAGCCGCGCATCTAGTGGGCGCCCTCCGGCAGTGGACACCACCTACTCCTAAGACGCTCGATGCCGTATTGCGGAGAGTATAACATAGTTTAGAGTGAAATACGAGATTCTTGCCGCGTTGCGGCAACCCTTTTCCCCTCCCGGCTTAAAGTCATGGATCCACAAAGGGGACAACGATGGCGATAGCCAATATTGTATGTCGTGGCTTTGGGCCATCGGCGAGCATTGCGGCCGTGGTGACTGCTGGATATGCGATCACAGCCGCCGCCGCTAAAGACATTGGTGTGCCATCACAGTCGCCGCGGTGGCGTTTCCCGCTTTCCTCCCCGCCCGCCCTGCGTCACTATCAGGTAACGACGTTGCACCGATGGATCACCGACGTGTACGTCGGTGGGCAGGCACAGACGGCGTATAGGCCGGCGCCTCAGCGCTCTTATGCGTTTCGGCCGACCGCCTCGGCACTGGAGATCTGCGGGGCAGCACGCGGCACTGCTCATCGCATGTCCTCGACGCGCTTTCGTCACATCCCGATGGAAGGTATGTGCCTCGTCTTTTCCGGCAGCAGCTCTGTGCGGTATCTGGACTATGTGCGTGAGGTGGTAGAACCAGATGATGCAGATGTCTTAGCACTGATGCTCTAAATGACCCCCTCTAGCCCACATTTTGTTTTCTATTGTGATATGGTCAAAAAAAGGGAGCGCAGTCCCCATGAACCAATCTCCGCAAGAGTTCTTGAGCCATCTGACCGGCTTGTTAGAGACGACGCAACAGCAGAGCACACAGGCGCGGACCGGGAATGAAGCGTTGACGCAGGCGCTGACGGTAGCGGTGCAGGAATTGACGGTGGCGGTACGCGCACTGACGGCCATGGTGGAATTGCTGAAGCCGCTCCTGGTAATCGAGGGGCCAGTGAAAGACTTTCCGGCGTTGACGCTGACACGACCACGCACAGGATCATAAGCCGATGCCATACGAGCGCAATGCAGACCTTCCAGAATCCTTACATGTCCTCCCAGAACGGGCGAAGACTGTTTGGAGAAAAGTCTTCAACGAGAATGCTGATAAGGGCGAGGATTCTGCTCGGAAGATTGCATGGACGGCTATCAAGAACGGCTGGGAGAAGAATGAGGACACCGGCAAGTGGCACCTCAAGACCGACGCGGCCGCGTTTGCTGGCGGGTGCGTCCATTGTGGCTGGGGGATTGTTGAGATTCGCAGCATGACTGATCGCTGCGTGTTTTGCGGCGATGGTGGTACAGATATTGATGACTACGACGACATCGGTGATCTAGACGACGGCCCCGATGAGCCCCTGCTCGCGGCACATGGCTACCAGACGCGCGGCGGCAAGAAGTTTCATCGCTCCGATTTTTTCTATGCGCCGTCCTCAGACCCCAGTACCTGGAAGTTGCTCAAGAGCGGGTCTCCAGGCAGTGCTCCTGACGCAGCCCATGTCGGCGCTGCCGTGGCCGCTCTCGGGAAGGGCTTTCGCGGGAAGAAAGTCTCCATCCCCCAGGACGCTCGTGCGGGTGTGAAAGCCCGTGTACGGGCCGCTTGGCGGAAACTGCATCCTGACGCGAAGCCCGATGATCTCCCCTCCGTCCTGCGTGCGGAGAGCGCGGACCTGGACGCCGCCCACGCCTACAGCACCGTGCAGTTTGTGCTCGACGACGCGGCGGCCAGCGTCATCCGCCAGCGTGCCGCCAGCATGGTTGCCCCGGCGCATGTGCATCCCGGCGAGGGGTTAGAGACCCGGCCGCACATCACCGTGCTCTATGGCCTGGAGACCGACGACGTGGGCGACGTCATCCCGCTGGTTGGATCCCTGCCAAGCCCTGTAGAGGCGGTGGTCCATGGTCTGGAGGTCTTTCGCCCCGAGGGGAAAGAGTATGACGTGCTTGTGCATCGTGTCGCGTGTCCCGGGGCCATCGTCCTGCATGAGCGCCTCGTTGGTGCCTTGCCGCACGTCATGACGCATCCAGTCTATCAGGCACACCTGACGCTCGGCTACGTGCAACGGGGCATTGGTGCGCAGTATGGGACACTGCAGACGGGATTGGAGGGCATGGTGCTAACGTTCTGGGACGTCGAGTTCAACAGTAGCGACGACGTGCGCACGACCATCCCCCTCCATCTCCACAGCGCTCTGGCGCTGGAAGCCATGGGCATACAGTTGCCGAGTGTCGACAATCACCCGAATCGCCTACAGTTTGAAGGCGTGCTGACCCGCGTGGACGAGCCAAGTGATCGGGCACCATCTGGTGCCCAAGGCCATCGTGTCCTCATGACACGGGCGTGTGCCGAGGCCGCACTCCCGTCGCTGATCGGCATGGGCGTGGGCATCGACAAAAGTCTGGAAGGGCATAATCCCCAGCGCAAGGTGGGCGTGATCACCGAGGCATGGCTGTCGGGCCAAGACCTCCGCGTGCGCGGGGTGTTATACGCGCGCGACTTCCCGCAGGAGACGTCGCAGATCCAGGCACTTGCCCGACAGGGGCTCATGGGGATGTCCTTTGAACTCGCCGCGGCCGAGATCGAACGGCCTGACGCCACCGTCTGGCGGCTGCTTCGGTGTACGTTCACCGGCGCCGCAATTCTTAAGCGGGCGCATGCGGCCTATGGCGCTACGTCGCTCGCAGCGCAGGGCAGGGACACAGGAGGAGACATGGACCAAGTGAGCGGCGTTGCCGCGTCTGTGACGACGACCACGGGGACGAGCGGCGTAGGGCTTACCTGGACCCTCGCCGCCAATGCGACGGACGTGTCCGCTCTGCAGGCCAATATGGACAGCCTCATGCAGACCATGCAGCACATGGGCGGGCAGTTGGAGAGCTATCAGGCCTGTATGGCGGCGATGGACCGGTGTGTTGGGATGCGAGGCGAGATGGATGGCCTCGTCGAAGCCTTAGAACATCTGGTCAAGATGCACGAAGCCTTGCATCAGGTGAGTCCACAACCGGCGGCAGTCGCAGCTGCGGACGCTGACGCCACGACCGTCACCGCAGGAGAAGGAGAGGAGATGGACGCTGACACCAAGGCCCTCCTGGCGCAAATGGCTGCCACACAAGCGGAATTGCAGGCGGCGGTCAAGCTGTTGACGGACGGCCAACAAGAGATCCGTGGGTTAATCACTGACCGCCAACAGGGGGCGAACGGGCTGCTCACCGATGGGATGGGACGCCTGAATGCGAATCGCAACGGTCTGCCGCAGCGACGCAGTCTCCAGGCGCAGGGTGAGTACGAGCGCTGTGTCCAGAAATATGGCCTGGAAGCGAATCGGGCCTACACGCAGCATGAGATTGACGGAGTGCTGAGAAACGCCGGGATCACCGACATTCAGAAGCGCTTAGCGGTGAAGCTCGAATTACAAGCCTGCGGGGCCATGCAATAACGGGTGCGAGAGGCATCGGACATCTCTGGGCAGGAGAGAGCGAGAGCATTTGTGGACCACGGATCGACTTTTGTTGACTACCTTGCAGCGGCTTCGGAAATTGCAGCTGCTGCAGATTACTTTGGCCCTGGTGCGCTGGAGACGCCGCACTACGAACAGGAAATTCTGGATCTGGTGCGCCGGCGTGGTGCCTTGGGGCAACGCTGTAGCCGTGTGCCTGGCACCGGCCAGCCGAGCCGCTACTTTGAGCAGTCGCGTATTGCCAGTGGCACCTTTCGCGATCCGCGCAATCTCCAGTTTGCCGGGAGCAATGACCCGACTCGTCGCGAGCGGGCAATCACGATCAAGGCCCTGCAGTCCGGTATCAACTTCGGACTCTTTGATGTCGAGGTGACCCGCCAGCAAGGACAGTTCTCGCAGTTGGTGGCCAAGGACATCATGGATACCGTGACGGGCGTGTTACGGACCAGTGACCAGGCGATGTGGAACGGAAGTGATACCGATCTTGCGAATGCGACGACCCTTGAGTATGTGGGGTTGCTGACGCAGATCAATCGGACGGCAAGCATTGCCTCGACGGCGTCCATTGTGGATGGGTTGAAGGCGGAAGTGGCGTCCATGATGGCCAATACGAGCTTTGCGGTCCGCCCGTCGGCCATCTACGGCAATCCGATTGCCCTCGATCTGATTGACCAGGAAGAGCGCTTGAACCATCGCCAGATGGGGAAGGTTGAGGTGGTCGCGGGCTTGCGGGTCAATGCGCTGGCGACCCAGGCGGGCGAGCTCCCGCTCATTCCCGACTGGGCGTTACCCTCAGTAGCCTCTGCCACTGAGAGTGGCAAGACTGACTACCGCATGGTGATTGTGATGGAGGAGCTGATTGAGGCGCAGTACATCACGACGCCCGACCCTCGCGTCTTCCCGCTGGGCCTCGAAGGGAACCTGGCCACACGCTACAGCATCGTCTTGTTTGATGCCGTCGTGGCGAAGGGCAAGGCTAATGCCAATCAGGACCAGTCAACTACGGAATCGTCGCTTACGAGCTACGCGCACAGCGTTGTAACTGTGACTCGTTAACCTACACGAGAGAAAGGAGCGGCCCCATGGATTTGACCTCTGAAAAGCTCTATGCCCTCGTGTCAGCGCAGGCATCGAGCATCGATGGCGTGACGTATGACCTGACGAAGAATGTCGGCGTGAGTGCCTCTTTAGGCACGATGGCGGAGCTAGTCCAGCGGGTGATGAACCGCATAACCTCCCCCTCGAATACCGTCCTAGCCTCAGCGGGTTCGGTCCATATCACGTATGGGACGGGGTCCCTTAGCGGCCAACTTACTGGCTTATACCATGGGTATCCCTTTGCATTGTCGGGCCTGCTTGGCAATCCTTCCGCCGCGCTTGGCAGCCAGGCGAGCACGACCTCGACGACGATTCGGAAAGTGCTCGTGACGCTGGCGCTGTCGGCCTTCCCTATTGCCTCCTCCCTGGCCTCTGGGGCTGCCACGGTCCAATTTGTCTACGGCTCGGCCTTTGCCACATCGGCCAACGCGGTGTCGCTGGCGGCACAAAGCGCGTATTTTAATAGCGTGCCACTTCCGAAGCCCTCGGCGGGGGAGATTCCATTGGCGTGGATCAATGTTTTTAATTCCTTCACCGCACTGTCTGTTATTGGGACGAGCATGGTCCAGGTGGACTGGCGGGAAACCCAGGGCTTGGATCTGTCGGCCCTGATCGGCACACCAACGCAGCCCTAAGCAAAGAGCCGGGTTGCGTCGGTGCGGGCTCTGCCTGGGGACACGACAGCCTTTCCTGCCCGGTTGGCTACCCCAGGTACCCCAGCGCCATCCTTGTCACCAGCTGGCACTGGGAGTATCCTATGCGCAGACCATACACACCAGGAGGTCTCTTCCTGGTCTTGCAGCACACCCTTCCACTCTAGGGCAGGCTTATGACGACGTCCGCTGCGCATTGGACCGCCAACCTCGAACGCCTTGGGCAGTCGCAACCAGATCTCGCCCAGCATCTGGCGAAACTCCCCCTCTGCAATGTCCGCATGCTCGCCAACCCGCAAGGGCTCCTCGTCGGGCAGTCCTGGGATATGACCAATCAACACTGGGTGCCGCTGTGTGACCCCAACGACCCAGTGGGCGAAGCGGAACGCGATGCCGACGCGCTCTATACCCGCAATGCCAAGATCTTTTGCGTGTTCGGCTTAGGGCTTGGCTACTTTCCCGCAGCCATTGCCCGTCGCCTTGAGCCGCACCAGCGCATGGCGATTTTTGACCCGTCGCCGATGCACTACCTCGCCGCGATGCATGCCATCGATATGACCCATCTCCAATCCACCGAGCGCCGCGTAGAAATTTTTGTGGGCGCCGGCCTGCTCCCGATTCTCGAAAATTGGTGGCTCGGACTCCAATCCCATGAGAAGTTTCACATTGGGCAGCCCATGCGCTGTGGTTTTACCCAGCAATGCGACACTGCAGCCTACGATGCCCTGGTGAATAAAACCGGGGAAATGTTGCGCTATCAAGCGGTGGGGTTGGCCACATGGCGGCAGTTCGGGCCGTGCATTGGCGATAGCGACCTGGGCAATCTGCCGGAGTATCTGCTCACGCCTGGCCTGGATCAGATGGCGGGGCTCTGGCAAGGAAAGCCGGCGGTGTGCATTGCGGCTGGCCCGTCTTTGCAGAAGAACTTGGCACTCCTGATGGACCCAGTACTGCGCAGCAAAGTCGCGGTGCTGACTGTGGGGACAACGTATGCACTGGTCGCACACCTCGGTATTCAGCCGGACCTCGTAACCACCATAGATTTTCAGTATCTCAACTGGACGGATCAATTCCGGGGCGTGCCCCTTGATACGGCGCCGCCACTCGTCTATCTCCATTCGACGCACCCCTCGACCGTGCGGCGCTGGCCAGGAGCCCGTTTTGTCGGACTGAACGCAAGTGATACGACCGCGTGGATGCAGCAATACGCTGAGCCGAAGCCTTATGCGGCACAAGTGCAAACAGTCGCGCATCTCAATCTGGTCGTGGCGGCGATCCTTGGCGCCAATCCGATCATCCTCATGGGACAAGACCTGAGCATGCCGGCCACGAGTCACCATGCCCTCGGAGCCCGAGCGCAAGATACGACGCCGGCAGAAAGTTACGAGAGCCATATCGAGATGCCCGGCTTTGACGGCCAGACGGTCTGGTCGCGCCACAGCCTGCTGAGCATGCGGACCGTCTTTGACCAACTCATCGCAGCACATCCCGACCGCACGTTCCTGAACTGCACCGAGGGCGGCCTCGCGCTCACGGGTGCGCAGAATGTCCCGCTCGCGACGGTGCTGACACACCTGCCGGCGGGGGAGGGCTTGCGGCTTGCGTCACGCCTCCAGAAGCAAGCCAGGGCTTATGTGCCGCAGCCAAAACTCGACGCGGTGCAGACTGACCTCGCCCGGATTGATACGGGCTTGGTACGACTACAGGAGATGGCGACCCGCGTGCTTGATCTTGCCCATGCGTGGCATTCGGCAAGCGACAATGATATCAAGGCAGCGGCCTTACAGACACTCATGCATTGCGACATGACCTTGCAAGAGGAAGGTTTAGCATTCGGCCAGATTGCGGTACGCTCCTTTGAGATCATCGAACTGATGGCGACTATCCCGCCGGTGCCAGATACGCCAGAGGCGGAGCTGCAACGTATGAATGTCGAGCGCCTGAGCGTCGTGGCGCGGGCAATCCTGCGCGAAGCCCCCCATGTCCGCACAGTAATCCGGCAGACGTTGCACCGGCTCGACGATGTGGCCCTGAGCCTTAAGCCCAACGGCCAGGCACCGACCAGCGCGCGGCTCTGGCAGGCCTTGGCGCGGGAGAGTTGCGTCAGCGTGGCGCAGGTGCTCCGGCAGTGGCCCCAGATCGAGCCGCGGCTGCATGTGCAACTCGCCTGGCACCAGCAGCGCTACCAGGCGACGCAGACGCTGGCAGAGACGTTCCATGTGGCGCCGCACCTGGTAGCCAAGAGTGCGGCGGCGTTGGTGCGGCATCACGCCAGCGTCCAGCAGCTGGTGCAGCCGTATGTGCACGCGGTGCCAATAGCGACGCCGGTCATGACGGAGGAAGCAGGAGTAGGCCCATAGGGAAAGGGTCCGGTCCTGGGCGGCCTCGTGGGAGGCACGGCTTGGGGCGGGAGTGGAAGAACGTGAGAAGCGCCACGTGGCACTGAGGAGTAGAATACAATGGCCGTAACATTTAATTGGCGGACCAGCGCAGCGACGCAGGGTGGTATGGAAGTCAGCCGTATGCATCGCGCTGCGGCACAAAATGACCTAGGTTTTCGCGTTGAGCGCATGATTAGTGCAATTTCTATTTTGCAGTCTGGCCTGAGCGCGATTAACGTCTTGCAGTCCGCCGTGAGCCAGATTCACCTTGCCCTGGGCAGTGCAGCAGCGTCGATGGCGGGTGCATCGCTGTTTAGTGCGTATTCGGCCTTCTCTGCCGGCGCCTCTCCCGGGGCGGTCTCGGTGCAGCCGACGATTACTGCATGGACGGCGCTTTCAAATTTCCGCGCCTCGAATCCGGCGTAGGGGCAGGCCATGCCGACCAATACGCTGCTCGCCAATGTCCTCTATAGTTTTAGCGCCGTCGGCGGCTCTGGGGCGTCTCTCGTTGCCGCCTCAGTGGTGTTGAGTGCCCCTGGCGGCGATGGCCAGCGGCAAGGGCGCTATGCGGTGCTCATAACGAACAATACGAGCCAGGCGCCCTTACACCTGGAACCTCGGGTGGTGTGTACCGATGTCCAAGGCGTCTCGACTGTCATCCGCCATACGATGTTTCTGGTCAGTACTACGCAGAGCTTTGGGGGCAGTGCGGCGCAGGCCCAAAGCCTGATCTTGCTATTGAGCGGACAAGGCGCGTCGATTCCGCTGGAGGTTCTGGCAGGGTCGGCCTTGCAAATTGTGCTCCTGGCGGCAAGCAATACGTCGGCAACAGCTGCCATTAGCGGGATCTGCCAGGTGTGGAGGGTCTAAGGCGTGGGGCTGCCGTACATGGGAGGGGGAGACGGTGGTCGCAACGGGCTTGAATGCCTGACGGTCCACCTGATGAGCCACCAGAGCGTGCCACCATTGCAGCGCGTGCCCATTGCATGGGGTTCAGCCCTCTTGTCGGAGGCAGGGGCGTGGTCTGTAGGCCGTCCCACGGATCTGTGTGTGGTGCCTGGGACGATGTTGGTCCAATTGCGCTTCAGCGTGCAGTTTGCTTCAAGCCTCGTCGGGATCCGACGGGCGGGAGTGTGGGTCAATGGGGAAGAGCGCCCAGGCTGTGGGCAGATGACGGTGCCGGCGCAACTCGGCGGGACACCGACCGCCCCGACGACGCCGGCTGAAGTGGTGGGAGCCACTGCCGTCCTGACTGTGTCCGCAGGTGATGTCCTGACCGTCTGGGCACAACATACGGCACCTACGACGCTGCTGGTTGTCAACTCGGCTTTGACCTGGGTGTGCTTTGATAAGATAGGTTGACATTGATTGATGAGTCCATAGGAGGAAATGTATTATGCCTAGAAGAGTCTATCTCGCTCCGAAAATTGATCCACAAGCCTACAAAGGATCAAGGCACCATACGGCGTATAGTGGGAGCAGTATTAGTCCAGCTCCAGGCATCCCCGCGCCCCTCCATAAGTTGGAGTTTATCAATGGGGTGGCGCGCAACGTCGATGAAAATCTGTACGAACGCTTTAAAGACCTCGGCGTGTGTGATACGAGCAAGCCGCGGCGTCCCCGGCGGAGTGAGGAAGATGAGGAGGACGAGGACTAGCACATGGTGCACTGTACATGCCAGGTCGTTTCCATAACGCAGTATGCGGCACACGGGCATATGCAGGTCACGCTGGCGCCTGTGGAGGATGCCAGCATTCCTCGCAACGAACGGATTGCCGTCGCCAGCCCGCCGCTGGGGCAGATCACGCTGATGCTCGACAACTGGGACGCCCTCAAGGTCTTCACCCTCGGCCATTATGTGTCGGTCGATTTTGCGCCGGTCGCCACGGGGGCATCGTCCCAGGCTCAGTGAGGATGACGACGAGGACTAGGGACGCGCCATGGTTCTCCGTGAGGCTTCGCCAACATCTAGCGCACACTACGGGATATGCACGTAGGCACAGAGCATTGCCGTTGGCTACGACCATGGCGTTCATTGAGCATACTCGTATACACAGTAGAGAGCAATAGAGGTGCCCGATGCCGGAGCCCATGCATGACTTGATGCCCTCTCCTGGCTGGATTGCCAGCGAGCGCACGCCGGATGCCGACCAGCTGTATGTGTCGGTCAAGGAATTGGCGTCGAAGTACTGCTATACCGCTGACGAGGCCGAGATTCGCTTTGCCCAGGCGCTCATCAATGCCCATACGAACCGCCCCAGCCTCTGGCCGGAAATCTACGAGGAACGCATTGACCTGGCCGATGACCGCAATACCTGCATCCTGGCTGCGCGCCCTGTGTTGAAAATTCTTGCGGCGGCGGGGCGCTATGGTGGGGGCCGTCGAGACCAGCGCACCATGATGCACGTCAATTTTGACTACCTGGCGGCCTTGGCAGTCCTGGGGAGTGCCCCGCGGTGGACGGCGATTGATGTGGACTTGATCGAGCTGTATTCCCCGACGGGGGAAGTGTGGCTGCCGATGAGTTTCTATCCGATACGGTTCGCCCAAACGCAAATACGGTATCAAACTGGATTGCCGCAAATTCCCGATCGTGTGAAGGCCGCTATCGCTGATATCATCAATACTGTTAGGAACAAAGGCGTCAGTGATCGCAACTATTACAGCGTTGGGAAAGTTCAACAAACCTATAGCGGTACTGGCTTCCTGAGCGAGACTAGCCGCATGTTCTTGGCCCCTTTTGTGGTAACGTCACTCATGTGAGATACTATGGCCGTTGTGCGTCTCCTGCGGTATTGGCTGCCGAGCCCCACGGAGTTGACCGAGGATGTCCTGACGGCGTTGGAAGCCGAGATCCTCGCCGTCCTGACGGCGATGACGCCCCAACAACGGCTCGATGCCCAGATCACTTTATCCCGTTGTTGCAGCCGCAGGGCCGCGGGGGAGGCTGGCTACTGGTCGCGATCATTGCGCGGAATTAGAGAGATGCGATGACCCTGTTTGCCAACGTTGCAGCCAGCTGCCTGTTCGCCGGTGCCACCAGTCCGGGTGTGACGACTGTGCAGGCGATTATCTTTGAGCGTCCGACCAGGTCCATGAACAGCATCGGCGAGGTCGCCCTGTCCTTTGCCTCAGTGGCGACGGTCACGGTCGACCTCCAGCCCGGCGGCGGGAGTTTCTTGCGCATGCTCCAGGGCCAGGTCGAGGCTACGCGCTATACCGGGCTTATTCAGGGCTACGCAGCCCTCCAGGACGGAGACCGCACCAGCGTGTATAGTGCCCTGCTGGAAATCGTGAACGTCGGACACTACGGGACGTTTCAGACGGAAATTACGCTGAAGGTCGTGCGCTGATGACGACGAACGATCTCGACTTGGGTCACGGGCATTCCTTGCGTTTTACCAGGTGGGCACCAGATCGTGGGCTGAATCCGCAATATGCCGCGCATCCTAATGTTGACAAATATGGCGCCATTGTGGCGCATCGTTTGCCTGACGGGACGGTCTGCCGAGGAATAATTACGTTTGACGGCTCCGTACAACGAGCACTCTCTTCTGCCCATGATGCGTTCTGGCAGGTCGTCTCATGGGACCCCTTGACTCTGATGCCGAGTCTCCTGTGTCGGTGTGGAGATCATGGCTTCATTACCGCAGGGCGCTGGGTGCCAGCATGACAGCACCCGCCATCGTCTCTCCGAGCGCCTCCCGTGCCTTGCATGCCCTTGACCGCCGGGTCCAGCGCATGGTCCAACGCCAATTGGGGCCGCTCGCTCGGCAAATGCGCGAGGATATCCAGCAGGCCCTCGGACACGAGCCGGGCGTGCTGATTGCGCGCTATCGGCATCTCCGCCCGCAATGGCTGCAACGCGGCGAAAGACTTCTAGAACAGAGTGTGCAGCATGCGATTGATACGGCAACGAGGGTTTTCCTCCGTGCACTGGTTCAACAGTACGGGAAACCCCGCGCACGCATACTGCTTGCGGCTGAGGACGAGGAGGACGAGGAGGGCGAGGAGGATCTTGCAGACTTGCCAGGTGTCGAGCACTCACGCGCGCATCTTTTGCTCCTGCTGCTCTACCAGCCAGACGCGTGGGGTGCAACGCCCCTGGAACGGTTGACCCGGCAAGAGACCCTCACCAGCCGGGAGCTGTGGACTGCCTTGCAGTCGGCAGATCGCGACTGGCACTTGCTTCTGCTGGCGCTGAGTGCATTACCGTATATGCGGGGTGCCAGAACCATGGGGGCACTCCGCCAGGTCGAGCAGGTGGCGCGGATCGCCCTGCGTGTAAGCCCCGTCCATAAGCGACACTTCTTGGATGTGCTGCGCCAGGCGAAGCAGGAGGCACAACGGGAGAGCGGTCTCAGCCCTCGCACGCTCCTTGAGTTGGAGAAGACGGCGGCAGCGGGTCATGAGGCTACCCGTGAGGCGGCGGTGACCGACCATCTGGTAGACCGGGGGCTGCGACGGGCAGAGGTGCTCGCCAGGACGCTTGCAGCCCAGGCGTTTGCCCAAGCGACAGTAGCGCTGGCGAAGCAGGCGGGCGTCACGCAGATGCGGTGGAGCCTCAGTGCGAGCCATCCACGGGAAGACGTGTGCGATACGTTGGAGGGCGTGTATCCGATTGATGATCTGCCGGACTATCCCGCCCACCCGCGATGCTTGTGTACTTTGTCCATTATTTTTGATTCTGTAGGAGCAACATAGTCTGCTATGCCCTATGTAACACTCAGTGGCGGCATTCTGGTGACTGAAAGTTTCTTTGTGTCTGGCCAGGGATTCTTCTATAGCACGATGACGGCGACGGGCGCCGTGGTTTTCTCCTCCACGCTTTCCCTGACCAGCGCGTTTACAGTAGCCAGCACGGTACGCGCCTCAGCCTATCTTGTTGGCGTCACGCAGGTTATTGGCATACAGCAAGTCGCCATTTCAGGACCAACAGGCGGGGGGACGCTTGCTGCGAGTGATACCGAGGCACGCATAGCGATTAGTCATATCCTTTCTGCCTTGCGGACCCATGGGCTCATTAGCACGTAGCGAGGGATAGCATGTCTTGTCCCGCGATTCAGCCGCGATAGAGGAGACATCCTGATGGCCTTTACAGTCATGCTAACGAATCAGTTTGAAATTATCGAAGGCGCTACCGCTGGCACGGGCGGGAGGACGACAACCTTTCGAACGAACACCATTCGGGCAGACGGCTGTGACCGCAGGAATATGCAAGTGCATAAGATTTCCAACGATGTGAGCGGGACATCAATCCCGCTGTTCCCGCTCGGGGCGACGAGCCAACTGGCGAGCAATCTGTTGTTTCTGCTGCAATGCGATCACCCTGTTGACGTGCAACTCGGCAGTGCGGGCGTGCTGTCTGCGGTGCGCAACCTGCTCATGGCATGTACGTTTAGCGCCTTGCTGATTACGACGAATAGTAATCAAACGACTGTGCTCACAGAGTTGATAGGCGGCAGTGGTGCAGTGATTACGGCGACGCTTCCGCTGTCGTAAGATGCTACCGGGGAAGTTAGGTATGCTTGATGACTGTGCCATCACGCAACCCCACTTCGATGTCATACGCGCCATTCCATATCCAGGCGATGGGTGTGCCTGCTTCCACGCCCTGATCGTGCTTCACGGCATGCTCGGCTAGGACGACCTGCTCAATGGCATATTCCCCTGGATCGCCGCGTAATGCGACAATATCGACATACCCATTGTTGTTATACGAGATACAATGCGTCCCGTGTTCGGTCACGGCTTGGGCATATAAATCATCGATTGCTCCTTCACTTGAATCGATATGATCGCTCCAGCACTCTTCATCCGTCATGCCAAGCGCCGCATTAAGGGCATCGTCATCCTGGTCAACCATGAGCCGCGACCACACGCGACGGAACTGGCGGAGAGGCATGGCATGGTGCAGGCAGCACGTCATCCAGCGACAAAGATCCTCGAGCATCGGTTCCGGCACATGCTCCCCGATATACAGGGAGGCGATGGCATGCGGCTCCTCGATGACAGGGAGCGCCGCAAAGAGGGCCTGCATGGTCTCCGGTGTCGGCTTGTAGCCTTTGGCCAGCTTTTCACAAACGAGCGTATCGTACACGTGCAGGGCACGGGCAGGAGAATCACATGATTAGAGTTGTGCTTGTCCTTTGGTATCCAGTCTGCCCCAGTGGAGAGCGAGCGCCGTCTGCTCGACCGTCGCGCGCCAGAATTTGGCTGACGCTTCCGTGCGATATCTTAGCTCCATTGCGTACCTCCTCGATGATCCGTTGTGCAGGCTACGGATGGATGGCGAGAGTATAGAATGTGACTACTCCCCGGCCTGACGGCCGGAGCTTCTAGGGACAAGTCCCAACGATTGTAGTCCCAATCGTTTAATATTGAGGGCGGCGTTATGGTCCCGGTCGAGCGTCAAGCCACAGCACGCACACTGATGCAGACGTTCTCTCAACGTTTTCTTCTGGCGGTGTCCACAGCCAGAACAATCCTGGGAAGTGTAGGCTGGGTTGACCGCAACGAACGCTCGACCAGCATATACTGCTTTGTACGAGAGGAACGCCGCGAATTGGGACCATGCCGCATCGTGAATGCTTTTGGCGAGACAATGATTGTGCACCATCGTGTTGACCGACAAATCCTCGATAGCGACCACATCAAAGCGGTTGACGATCTTGCGGCTTTCTTGATGGGCAAAGTTGCTCCGCCTGTTGGTGATTCGTTCATGGACTCTGCCAACGATCTTGCGGCGCTTCGCCCGCTCCGACGTGCCTTTGGGTGCAGCCGAGAGTTTCCGCTGCGTGCGTTTCAGGTCTTTCTCATCGGTGCGCAGAAACTTAGGGCATGGTGTACTCTCGCCCGTCGAGAGGGTTACAAAGCTGATGAGCCCTACGTCAATGCCCACGGCTTCCCCAGTAGATACCAACGGCTGCGCGTCCATTTCACACGCGATGGTAACGTACCATTTGCCGGTGGACGAGTGGCGGATGGTGCAGGTCTTTTGCGTGCCTTCCAGGGGGCGGTGTTCAATGATCCGCACGGCGCCGACCTTGGAGAGCTTCAGCATGCCATCGACGACCTGACAGCCATTGCCGTACTGAGGGAAGGTCATCGAATCGTACCGTCCATGGCCACGGAAGCGCGGGTAGCCCGGTTCCTCACCTGCCTTACATCGACGAAAGAAGGCTTTGAATGCGAGGTCAATCCGCACCGCCACATTCTGCAACACCTGGGAGTGGACGCCAGACAACGCAGGCCGCTCCTGCTTCAACGCGGGCAATGTGGTGGCTTGTGCGTAATAGGAAAGCGACTCCTGCCGTTCCTCCCAGGCATCCCTGCGTTGTGCCAACAGATGATTGTACGTCCAGCGGCATTCCTCCAGTTGGGCGTCCAACTGTGTGGCCTGGGCTTTGGTTGGTTTTAGTCGGTATTTCATCGTCTTAAGCATGTCAAAGAGTTTAACTTAATCTGTGGCATGGGGCAAGAGAAAACTTGTGGCTCCTCTGGAGCCAGCGCCTTATAATAGAGAGGATGTTCGGCCACAGATGTTCGTGAAGCAGTCCTTGGTGACACAAGAAGGAGCGGAGTATTATGCGACGACTATTCGGCAGCATCCTGCTAGCATTTGCCCTCCTCATGGTGGGCGTCGCCGTCGCCCCGGTGGGTGTCGGTGACACTGCTATGGCCGATGGCGGTTCAGACTAACGAATGACGACGGGTGAGGCGGGTGTGCTTTCTCTGCACACCCGCCTCACACTTTGTGCTTGACATTTCTTTTTTCTCAAACTACCTTACGCTGCAATATTGGGTTGATAGATAGTCTCCTCTCACGCAAGGCACTTTGGTATGCTGAGTTCCGCAGGGCAGGCGGAGCAGAGCAGCGCACGCCGGCCTTCCCCTTCACAATCATCGCCATCCTGGATAGCAGCTATGCCACAACTCGTCGTATGCGTCCAAGCACGCCTCGGCAGCAGGCGGTATCCCCAGAAAATTCTTGCCCCCTTCTGCGGCGTCTCGATGTTGTCGTATCAGGTGCGCCGGTTCACCGAGCTGGCACGCTATGCCTTGCGCGTCTTAGTGCCGGAAGATGAGATGTCTTCCTGGCCATGGGAAAGTGATCACTGCCCCCTGTATGCCCTCTCGATGTCCCCCATTCCTGTGTCAGCGGACGATGTGCTGGGCAGATTTGCCTGGTATGCGCAACGACATTTTGCGCCTGGCACACTGATTGTACGCATCTGTGGCGATTGTCCCTTATTATGCCCTTTCCTCTTGGGAACGCTCCTAATACAGTGGGCAGCGAATCCTGGTCTGGCCTATCTTGGCATGGGGCCGGGGTGGCCAGATGGGCTTGGGGACTATGACCTCTTCACACAGGAGGCGCTGTGCACAGCAAACGCGATGGGATTACTGCCGAGTGAGCGCGAGCATGTGAGTCCAGCGTTCTGGCGGCATGGTCGCGAGTTTCCACAAATGACGTGTCCTGCGCCAGCATGGGTGCGAGCCCGCCAGTGGCCCAAACTCAGCGTGGACACGCCCGAGGATCTCGCCTACGTCGAACAGGTGACACACGCGGTGACGGCGCAGCATGGCCCGGCGTATACCTGGATTGATGTGCTGCAGACGATTGAGGCAACGCCGGCACTGCACCGGGCACCGGAGCCGATGAACGCGGCGTATATGGCCCAGGTGGCGCAGGAGCGGGGGGGCAAAGGAATGACGTGGGAGGATATCCGTTATAGCTAAGCACATACCGGGCATGCAGAAACGGACGCGTGAGATATTAGCCGCACAGGCCGCCGCGGTCATTCGATCCGCCTTTTATCATGAGCGAGATGGGTGGAGGGAGCAAAGCCTGTGGCTCTGGTTGCCCGAGAACGGCCAGACGAAAGAAACGTTATATACGGCTTTGCGTGCGCTTGGTGCTACGCCAACCCCAGAGAGCGTGGATGCCTTGGTGGGTACGACGCTCTTGACGCGCCTGACGTGCAATCTGTGCTGTCGTGAGTGTTCGGCGGCGGTGGAGATTGCTATGCCCTGCGAAGAGTGCAAATCATGCACGGTATGTCACGAGTGTCTCATGGGTGCATTACGGTTTTTTGATCGGTAGTGCACCCCGCAACAATGACGAGGTCGTACTGCGTTTATTCGGGAAATGCAAGAGCGGGAACAACAAGCAGGGAGAAGACGGCATGATCCAGAGTGACGCGCTCTGGCAGCGCGCTGAGCGGGTTCTTGCAGGTGGCCCAGCGACCCTCTCGAAACATCCTCGCCGCTTCCCACAGGGCTTGGCCCCGATGTTCCTCGATCGCGGTGAGGGCGCGTATGTCTGGGACGTCGACGGCCGGCGCTACCTCGATACGATCGCGGCATTAGGGCCGATTCTCCTTGGGCATAATGATCCGCGCGTGACCGATTCCGTATGGGTGCAGAGCGAACGGCTCACGAGTGCCAGTCTGGCAACGCGCCTTGAGGTGGAAGTGGCAGAACGGCTCGTGGAGCTGATTCCTGGGGCAGAACAGGTGCGCTTTGCTAGCAATGGGGCCGATGTCACCAACGCCGCCGTGAAAGTGGCCCGCTATACGACGGGCAAGCGCCATGTCATTTTTTGTGGGTACCACGGCGGCCATGACAGTTACTTAAGCACGACAGACAAAGCCGGCGGCGTGTTACTGTGTCTCCGTCCGTATAATCATCAGGTCCGCTGGCGTGACATGGCGCAACTCGATGAGGTGCTCGCGTGTATCGGCGACGACCTCGCCTGCCTGATGCTGGAGGTGCCCCCGGAGCCGTGGGGCACTTCAAAGGAAGAGACGGCAGCGATCTTGCGCCAGTATCAGGAGCGGGCCGCTGATCGCCATGCGCTGTTTGTGCTCGATGAAGTTGTCACCGGTTTTCGTTATGGCCTCTGGGGCGCACAGGCCCTCTATAACGTGCAAGCTGATCTTGCGTGCTTCAGCAAAGGAATGGCGAACGGGTACAAGCTCGCCGCACTGACGGGGCCGCGTGATCTTATGCAGGCCTTTGTTGGGGGCTACGTATTCCTGTCTACGACCTTCGGAGGTGAGGCGACGGCCCTGGCGGCGTGCAAGGCGACGCTCGACGTGCTGCAGCAGACACAAGCGTTGGATCATTTGCATTGGTATGGCTCTGGCGTTGGCAATAACCTGGCTGGATTGCTGACCAAGTACGCCATCCCAGCCCGACTACGCGGCAACTATGCCCGCATGGTGCTCGACTGGCAGGACGTCCCCGGAATGGCAACTGCAGATGAGCTGCGGACGCTCTGGCTGCAAGAGTTGCTGCGGCATGGCGTATTGGCCAGCGTGCCAATTTTCTCTATGTGCTGTTGGAATGAGGCCATTGTAGCAGAACTCTGCGTGGCGTTCGAGGCGGCGTGCGTAGTGCTTGCGCAGGTCGTACACGAGCAGCGACCGATTGGGGATGTGCTGGAGTGCCCAGTGATCACGGACGTGTTTCAACAGCGCTATGCGAGGCAGGAGGCATAACAATGGCGTATTATTATCGGTGGAAACTCAACCCAGCCGCCACACACAGACTTGCTACCCTCGTTGGCGTGACATCGCCGACACTCGAGTATCGTGTCCTTGAACCCGTCCTTGAACCCGCCCTTGAACCTGTTCTTGATGCCTTAACCTTCCCCCCCGCCGGGAGCGTCTTCACGCCGGTTTTGGATATCCGTGCACGGCAACACCACCCGCTCTATCCGTTTCGCGACTGCCCGTGTGGTGCGCACGTGCGCAAAGTATCAGGCCCTGTGGATCACTTTCTGTCCTACATCTGCGCACGCTGCGAGTACTGTATTACGAATTGTGTGTGTCTAGGAGGCGACACGTGGCGATACCAGGAGCATCCAGGCTTCAACGCCCGGATTTCTCAAAGGAAGCCTGATGATCTTTGATGGAGAATTTTCCTACAAAACCATCCTTATTACGGGCGGGACAGGCACCTTTGCCCATGCGATACTGCGCCGACTCCTGGCAAGTGATGAGGACATAGTGATTCGGCTCCTCTCACGGGATGAATACAAGCAGCACCTCATGTTGACAGAATTTTCTGACCCGCGCGTGCGGTTCTTCTTGGGCGATGTCCGTGATCTGTCCCGGCTGCATACGGCGTGTGCGGGTGTGGATCTGGTGATCCATGCGGCGGCGCTGAAGCGCATTGAACGTGGGGAATATGATGGTGAAGATTTCCTGAAAACGAATGTCCTGGGGACCATGAACGTCATCCATGCCTGTCACACGATGGGCGTGCGCCAGGCGCTTTTTCTGGGAACAGACAAAAGTTGTCAGCCCATCAATCTCTACGGTGCTACTAAAATGCTGGCCGAGCGCCTGTGGATTCAGTCGAATGGATATGCGCCCCATGGAACGCGCCTCGGGGTTTGTCGGTACGCCAACGTCATGGGGAGCCGGGGCTCGGTCCTGGAAGTGTGGGGCGATGCGATGGCGCAGGGGAGATCGCTCACGCTCACGGATGCGCGCATGTCGCGTTTCTGGCTCTCCCCCGCCGAAGCCGTCGACCTCGTGCTGTGGGCGGCGACGCATGGATTGCGCGGAGGGATTGCTGTGCCGCATCTCCCGGCGTTTCTGCTGACCGACTTGGCCCGGGCGATGCTGCCAGACTCCTGCACTTGGCACATCACCGGCCGCCGGCCAGGCGAGAAGCTTGCCGAGGACTTGATGACTGACGACGAGTTGTCGTCCGCGTATTGGTATGGGCCAAGCGATGTGACCCCGGTGCACTATATTATTCCCCCCGCGATACAGCACTGGGAGACACCGGCAATTGGCACGGGATGGCGCCAACCGCCCGTTCCATGCCTGACGGGTGACGTGGTTGACAGTCCAGGGCCGGTGGTTGCCTACAATAGTGCGACATGGCCGTGGCGACTGACTGTTCAGGATTTACGAGCGAAACTCAATACTCTGGGGGACGCAGCGCATGCAGATCGGTAGTCGTGTCATCGCCCAAGGGCATCCTGTCTTCTGCCGTGATTGTCGGTATTATCGCGCTGTGACAATGTGGACAACTCGCGTATTGAATGAATGTTATCATCCATCGAATGTGCGTCGTGTCTCCTCGCATGCGTCTCTGTGCGTGGTGACACAGCAGCGCCCATGGCAAAAGAATGGCGCGAATGATTGTGCCGATTATGCGCCACGCTGGTATCAACGATTCTTGCGATTCTTGCTGTTATTTATTCCGGCCTTCAGGCTGAGGTCTCAGAAGAAGCATGAGCGAGAAGAGATATCCATTAATTGAGTATATCGCCTGGTGTATCCATGCCCCATCAAGTGCTGGATCATTGTGTGAGAGAGGACTGCGGGTAGTCACATTGCTAGGACTCTTAACTCTTATTACAGGTATCTGTGCCTTGATCTGGCGTTGAAACTTATGGCCTGTAGGCTCCTGGGTGCTGCGCTCGCCGCAGGACTGCCATCAGCCCGGTGATCTCGTCTTCTCCGGGGTCCGTGTAACTCGGACGCCTGCAGCGAGTGGAGGAAGGAGAAACGATGCAGATCGGTAGCCATATGATCGGTTCAGGACAGCCTGTCTATGTTGTTGCTGAGGTGTCGAGCAACCATTGCCATAACTTTCTCACTGCTCGTATGCTTATTGAGGCTGCCGCTGGCGCCGGTGCCGACGCCGTCAAGTTTCAAACATTCATGGCGGAGGAGATCGCCGTCGATATCCCTATTCTTACCGGCCACGACGCGGCCCATGATGCCTGGGTCGCCCGCATGGGCGTGAAGACCCTGCATGATCTCTATCGGAAAGGCGGCTTGCCACGGGCTTGGCATCATGAGTTGAAGCATGTCGCGCAGGAAGAAGGCATCGAGTTTTTGAGCACGCCATTTTCCGTCGATGCGGCACGATTTCTCGTCCGGGAGATTGGTGTGCCGGCCCTGAAAATTGCGAGCGGGGATCTGACGTTCATGCCGCTGCTGGAGTATGCAGCATCCACTGGCTTGCCACTGCTGGTGTCCACAGGGATGGCGACGATGAAGGAAGTTGCAAGGGCCGTCCTCCTCCGCACGCTCTGGCCGGCGTGCGATGGCAGGCGGCTCTGTATGCTGCACTGCACATCGAGTTATCCGCTTGATCCGTGCCAGGCCAACATCAGGGCGTTGCTGACGATGCGCCAGGAGCTTCTTTGCGAGATAGGCTATAGCGACCACTCGACGGACCCGGAGATCATTCCCGCGCTTGCGGTAGCGCTGGGAGCGGTCGTGTATGAAAAGCATTTCGCACTTGCCAATGCCCTGGGCAGTCCAGACGCCGGCCATTCCCTCACCCCGGCCCAGTTTCGCCGCATGGTCGAGGTGATCCGGGCGGTGCCGCAGTGGCTGGGGGATGGGGTGAAGCGGCCACAGGCGAGCGAGGCGCACGAGCGGCTGTGGACGAGGAGGCATTCGGTGGACTGGAAACGCCCAACCGAGGAAGCACGGGTAGGGAAGTGGGAGTGAGTTATGATATGGCTCTTGTGGTTCCTGGTATGGGCTATAACAGCGATGTGCTCTATTGCATGCAGCCGTGCCTTTGCGTGGCGTGACTGGCGCAATGGTGCTTACCATAGTCGCACGGACGCCGCTTGTGAAGAGTTAATTGTCGCGGTTTTCTGTATGTTTGGGGGCCTTCCCTTTTTTTTGCTGTTTGCATCTTGCGTCAAAAGTCATACGTGGCCGACATGGCATCGCCCTCCCTCTGGCAGGTATACAGACCTTGATGAGGCCATTGTGAATTTAGAGAAGAAGATACAACTGCTTGACGATGAGCAAGCACAGTTGAACTTGCGTGCCCATAGGGGATTGATTGCATGACGATTTTTCTGCGCTGTGACGCGGGCGCCGCCTTCGGCTTGGGGCACGCAATACGGTGTCGCACCCTCGCCCAAGCCCTCTCTGTCCAGTCGTCAGAAATTCCGCTGGCCTTCATCACGACCACGCCAGTGCTCGCAGAAGTCGTGCATGCAGCGAACACGGCCTGGCGTGTCCAGGTCTGTGGGGAGAGTGGCGCGGCGCATTGGCTGCACTGGGTCAAAGCGCAGGCCCAGCCCGGAGATAGGTTGATCATAGACCTGCCAAACCGCCAGAATGGCGCCCTGTGGGCCACGCACATCCGCGACACCATCGCTGTCGTCCGTCTCGATGCGCCCTGGGCTACACCTGAGACGTGTGATCTCCTGGTGCTTCCTGGTATGCACTACGCGCCAGAGACAGTGGAACACCTCGATGGAGCCTTTGGGGAGCGCCTCATGGTCGGAGCGGAGTATGTGCTGCTGCAAGAGGGCGTCCCCCTGGTGCGTCGACCATTCGCCGAGCATAATCAGCGGCTGGCCTTTGCTGCTGGTGGCAGTGACCCTGAGCAGGCTTTGCCCCTGCTCTATGAGATGACATGCAGACTCAGCGGCGCTCTCCGCGCGCCGTTGCGCGTCTTTTGTGTCGGATCGCAGTCCCAACCCTGGCTGCTGCGCCCGCCAGATGCCCAGGAGCGTATTACCGGGTACAGCCTGAATGAAGTAGCCTATGCGGCCGTGTATGTGACGCTCTGGGGGACGAGCGTGTACGAAGCACTCGCAATGGGCACGCCAACACTGACGATTGCCCGCACAGAGGCAGAAGCTGAAGACGCCGTCCGGCTCGAAGCCGCCACTGACGGTGCCGTCCAGTCCCTCGGGACGCTGGCCGGGCTGATGCGGGAGACGCTCTGCGATCGGATGATGGCACTGTGGCAGGACACCAAGGAACGCAAGCGCATGCACTATGCGAGCGAGGGGCTACTGGATGCCAAGGGAGGGGAACGGGTGGCGCGGGCTGTGTTGGGATTGAGGGGGATCCGATGACTGAATATGAAGCAGCGACACGGCTGCATAGATGGCACATGCAAGCGTGGCGCTGGTGTCTCCTTGGCGGTACCTGCGTGGGCATCCCGCTCGGTTGGCTTTATCAAGGAGGCTGTATCGGTCTCGTGGTGATCTGTATACTCATCGCACGCTTCGTGCTTGGTTCTCGCATTCAAGGGTCTGCCGAAGCAGAGATAGTCTCCCGTGCCGCTATACAGAGACATCTCGGTCCACGAGTGTCTCTTGATGCTGTACGAAAGCCTAGGGAGTGCTAATGTCATCATCCTGCATGGAGCAAGTCATTGCGCACTTTTGGGGACACCGTGCGCCTCTGTATATCTCAGATGATTTTGGGATACAGGTGGCTGTTTATCGCGTGACGGCAGAAGATCGTCGGTTGTTCCTGTGGCTCACACACGACACCATCACTCTATATGGAGAGAGAGGAGCTGTACAATCGCCATGAACCGCACCGCTATGTCACCCATCTCTGCCGTCCAACTGATCGCCACGTGGATTGAAACACACGGGAGGCCACCGTGTCGGCGGGACTGTCGGGAAGCCAATGGCCTACCGCATGCCCAGACGCTGCAGTACGTGTGCAGTGGACTTACGCAGGCGGTTAGCCTCGCGTATCTCTATCTGGCGCTGGGGAGCGCGGGACTGAGTAGCCTTGAAGCCCAGGCGCTAAGTGCGTGCCCATGCAATGTGCGTATGACGACGTGTCTGCGGTGTGGCCGGCAGATTGTGTGGGAAGGACCACAGATTCGGCAGTGTGACCGATGCCGGAAGCAGGACGTCGAGGAAATTACGGCAGTTGTGCATGTGCGTTGGGGCGGGACGATGGAGCGCTGGCCCTGGGATGAGGCCGAGGATATGGTGGACTGGAGGGAGGGATGAACTCAGCACGATGGAGAGAGATGCTTTGGGGCTGGCCTGTCCTTGCGCCCGCTCCCCGATACTATGATGGTCCGCTAGCTTCTCCAGAGCAACTTGCTGTCTTAGATGCTTTTCTCTTATGGGTGAGCGGGACATGCTTTCTGATCATACTCTGTTTCGTGGTGTATTATTATGTCAGGAAATATATGCCCATCAAGAAGGCTGACCACGATGGTAAGGAAGAGAGAGGTTTATGATCATGCGCTATCTGTCGCGTCACGATATCTTTGCGGACATTCTGCGTATCTATGCAGACATCCTTGAGTGGTGTCACGCCTGGAAAGAGACATCGCCTGCTGTTGTCTGGGCGCAGCATTGTGGACCGTATAAAGGGGAGGCCTTCCCGCATGCGATGTCGTATGAGGCCTTCGTGCAGGAGGAAGACACACTGCGCCTGCTCCGCGAGATACCCGGTGCCGATTGTCTCACGCAAGCGTATCTCCTGCTGGGCTGTCGCGTCGATACGCTCCCCGCGGACGAACTGCAATGCTGTGAGTGTGGGCTCAAGGATGTAGATGCCCTGATAGAATTTGGGAGCGCGACGGAGCGCGGTGCCACATGTTTAGATAGCGTGACGGTGCCGCCGCCGCGGCTATGTCTCTCGTGTCTCGTCGAAGCCACGCGGCTCGCACATGAAAAAGGCGCGTTATGACGTGGTATGTGGACCCCTATCTTGTCATTGATGTGCGCTCGCTTGTTGAAGCCCATTGTATGAATGGCCAGGGCGAGTTCGATGGCCTTTATATGATTAGCTGTCTTGTGAGACACCATGACGTGCTCAGGGAAGTCGGTGCCATGTATCCGACGCGTGAGGCCCGTGACGCAGCGTTCCAGGGGTTGGGTGGGTGCATAACGGCAGCAGCAGACAGAGACCTGTTATGATGCAAGACGATTTCCAACTGGCTTGGCATGTAGATGTTGACTCGTATCCAGAATGGGGCTCGGCGCCGCGTAAGCCACTTGTCGCCCTAGATATGGCGCACAAGGGCGAGTGGATGGATTCCGTCATTGGTCCCGATGTGGTGACCGGCAAGCCGATGGTCTACCAAGTAGTTCGATGTGAACTCTGTATTGGGATTCACGTTTGGCCGCTGCCGGACCCTGCGGCGCTCGCCCGGTTCTACACAGAGCAATTCTTCCAGGTCGAGAAGCCAGACTATGTGGCCCGGTATGAGCGCGACCGTGAGTGGTGGGAGAAGTGTGTGCATGGGCCGATTCTCCAGCAATGCAAGGATTATCTCCGCCTAGATTGCCACGAAGAAGATCAGGTACGCTTCCTCGACATTGGGGCCGGCCCAGGGATTGCTCTCGACGTGGCGCAGAAACGCTTTAGCTGGCAAACATGGGGCATTGAGCCCCACAAAGGCTTATGCGAGGCACTCTGGGCGCGTGGGCACAGCATGCACGAGGGTACGCTAGAGACATTCCCCACCGGGCCGCTGTTGTTTCCCTTCGATGACCATGCGCGGGTACACGTCGCGATGCTGTACGAAACGATCGAGCACCAGATCTGCCCGGAGGAGACGTTACTGCGAGTCTGGGAGTTGTTAGAGCCTGGCGGCATAGTAATCGTGGTCGTCCCTAATGATTTTAACCCGCTACAATTCGCTGTTTGCAAGAAGCTGGGCTTGCCCCATTGGTTTGTGAGCCCGCCACAGCATTTATGGATGTTCACACCCAAGTGTCTTCAATTACTTTTGAGACGATGCGGGTTTGAAATTGTTGATGCTCGTACAACATTCCCACTCGAAAAGTTCCTTCTGGAAGGCCGGTGTTATGTGGGCAATGATGTCATAGGGCGAGTGTGTCATCAAGAACGCATGGCCTATGAATTAGACGCCGTGGCATCTGGGAAATGGGCGCAGTTGGAGCAGACATATCGCATGAATATGGCCGAGAGAATCGGGAGAGAATTGGTTTTTATAGGAAGAAAAAAGAATTAGTTGGTAGTATAGATGATTTTATACAAAAGATGGTTTGTATCCTTGAACGTCTTAACGGTCATGGTCTTGATACATCACGCCGTCACACACGGTCAATGGGCGCAGCGGGAGCAGGAATATAGGCATGATTTGGTGCAGCGTATGGGCCGAGAGATCGTCGTCATTGCGCGGAAGATTGCCTGATGCTTGAGATACTAGAATTTATCTTCAGTAGTTTCTGGGTCTGGCTCGGCACCGTCTTTTTGGTGCTCTTGATTGCTGGGACATTCGGGGACGTGTTGATACGCTTGCTCAGCTTTGTATGTCGCAGAAAGGCCCCTTGATGCCAAGCATAGGTCGGGAGATCGTGTGTCTGGCACGGAAAACATGAGAGATTTTTTGTCCGTATGTCTAGGGATGGTCTTTGTGATTGCCGTATCATCTCTGGCGCATGAAAGCAGTCCCGTATGGCAGCAATACGCAGGGATAAGCATTCTGAGTAGCGCATGTCTGCTCGGCGTATGGGTCTGTAGGTACACGCTCTCGTGGGGCGTGCGCACTCTGATATTCGTGACGGTTGTTCTTTCCACTCTCCTTGTAGTGGTCAAAGGCCGGTAATCCAGTGCGAAGGGCGTAGCTTTTTGCGCTCTTATGAGGAAGCGTACTATGCCATCGACGATTCTGCTTTCCCCAGAGAACTCACCCTTACGCACCCTGACCCTCTCGCGCCTCCAGCTCGACCAGGACGCGCCGGTGTGCACCGTGCAGACGCAGGGCGAGGAACTCTGCATCTATAGTCTCATAGGCGCCGCACAGATAGGGGAATCTATAGCGGGACAACTTGAGATATGGGGAACACTCGGGGGCCGACGGACCATCGCCAGCGCAGAAGTGGGCGTGCGGCGCTTTCCAGCTGGCAACCAACGTATACTGACTATCACGGTCGTCGATTTTTCAGCAGATGTGCTTATTGCGAGTGTCTCAGGCCCTACGAGTACGGCACATCCTATACAACATGAGCATGATATATGGGCACATCACGTCGGCGAAGGGACGCATCAGCGCGAGGTGCGGGAAGTGCCGACGCCGCCTGGGTATGCCATCTCGTGCGGTGAGACGCTGCAGCAACCGGGCATGATCTCGTCATGGCCTCCCCATGCGAACACAGAGGACCTGGCCAAGTTTCAAGCGGGGGTGACAACGTGGGACGAGGCTTTTTTCGTGGTGGCACCGTCTCCAGGATTTGCGGTACTCGATGGCTATTATGCAGATCGGACGCCAGTGCATGAGATCATCCGGCTTGACAATGGCTGTAGTTATGCAATGCCACTCGGCTCCCATGCCTGCCATGCGGCCCCTGATAGCTATTTGTACTATGCCTGGTTCTACTGCGGCGATGCCTTGCAGAAGCAGTATCGCAAGTATGCTGATGACGTCGGCGTGTATAGAAAGTGATGTGATAACGATCATGGAAGCCTGTACTTATAGGGCTCTTGTCTCTTGCTCTCTTAGTGTCCTTGCGCGTGACAGTTTTTGAATCGTTCGTATCACTCGTGGGCCGTGTCATGGCCGAAGGCTGTTGGTATGTCGCTGTGTTGCTCGCGGGCATAATCAATCACGGAGGTATCATGGGATGTGTCTGCTGGCGCACGAGATCAGAAATCACAGTGAGGAGACGTAGTATGAACAAGACGGCCATGAAATCTCTTTTCAACTCTATCGGTATGCGTGTTGATCAGCCCTGGGAATATTCCCCTGGAGACATGGGAGGTGGCCTCTTTGCGCCTATCTTGCGTGAGACACAGACATCCACGATTATTGCACAGTTAGATTCGCCGTCGATAGCAACAGAACCACTGGCCATTGTCCTCCGTCAGGGGATTGATCCTGCGCTCTGCACGGCGCTCATCATGCTGTTGCCGCGTCTAGGTCTCGCTGCCGAATGGCGGCTTGTGCTCCGAGACCATGAGGGGTCTCTGTTGGCACAGACAGAGACACCAACACATGTCTGAGAACATGCTCACTCTGAAGTCAGTCACGCGCATCGCTGCCACTGGCATGCACTGTGCCTTCACGTCACTCTGCCAATATCAGGGCTTCACGTATGTTGCCTATCGCCAGGCCCAGAGCCACAACCCAACACCGCCCGGACATATCGTGATTCAGCGTAGCACGGACCTGGAGACCTGGGAGGTGGCCGCGATCCTCCGCACCGGGGGCGATGACCGCGACCCGCATCTCGTGGCGACCGATGACCGCCTCTATTGTGTCTGGGGTGCCTACACGCCGTACTATGATCCGTGGACAGGACGCCTCTCAGCGCTGTGCACAGACCTCTGGACCTATGGGGCGTGGAGCGTCGATGGCACAGCCTGGGGGCCACCCTATCGCCTCTGTCGTCCTGGATCGTGGTTGTGGACGTGCATAGAGGATCATATCCCACCGCCAGAACCGGGACTGCTGACGCGTGCGATGGGACGCACGGCAGAGCCGGTACTTGATCCCTTGTGGTACGGCGTAAGTTATGACGTGGGTGACGGCGTCATCGACCGCTGTCATACCCTAACGCTCTGGCACGCCAGCAAATCCCCGATGCTATGGAAACGCTGGGCCATGATGATTGATGCAGCGAAGGCTAGCAGCGATTGGCAGCCTTCCGAGCCAGCGCTGTTGTGGAGGGACGCTGATACGCTGGGCTGCATCGTGCGCACCGAGCACGAGACCCTCTACGGCGAGGCATCACGTCCGTTTGTCGCCTGGACGTGGGAGCCGCTCGGGGGACTCGGCAAGGCCGGCGTGCATGCACCTGCAGTGCTTGCAGTGCCTGGAGTGGGGTGGCTTCTCGCAGGGCGGGAATACCTTGCGGGGAAGCGCCGGGGTGATAAGCCGCTCGTATGCGGGACGAGCCTATGGACGCTGGACCCGGCACAGCCCTGCGTGATGCGGATACTGCGGTTGCCCTCTAATGGCGATTGTAGTTATCCAGGACTCGTGTGGGATGCGGAGCGGGGGGAAGTGCTGGTAAGCCTCTATTCACAACATGAACGAGATACGACAATCGTTGGCATGCCGCATGCGGCGGATGTGTACTTGGCACGGCTGACGGTGGAAACGGAGGCATGAAATGGCACGTGACCTTATCTGGAAGACGTGGCTAGTTGATGGGGTGGCGCTTGAAGACACGCTGAACGCAATGCAACAGGGCGGTTTTACTTTCTGTGCATTTGTGCCAGTGCCGCTGCACGCAACCACGGCAGGGCATGTGATTCTTGTGGCCTCACGCTTTGAGGAAGAGCCAGTACAGAAAGAGGGCCGTGTTGGCATACCTGTGGATGAGACGGTATGGGCCGCGTATCACAGCCTGCCGCTCGTAGAACAACAGGCCATACAGGTGCTCTTGAGAGGCATGATGACACGCTATTTTCAGCAACACGAGGGCGATCCCGCATGCTGATCCAGCAACTCTCTGGCGTCGAGATGCGCCCGAGCATGACCACACCAGACGGGACTGTGATACAACTGCCAATCGAGGGGCCACTGCACCCGCTCTGGCTCGAACTCGCCTGCTATCTCGGCAAGCGCTTTCGTAGCGACTGGTGTACCTCTGCAGACCATATCGTCCAAGAGGAATTCGCGCGTTACCCGTCTGCAGAGGCGTTCTACCGGGAGTCCGAGGTGTACCTCTACCATCTCCTCGGCTATTGGCTGGAGGGCTGCAAGCGTCCGGCGCATGCGTGGCTCCTGCAAAGTACCGGCAATGTACGCTGCTCAGTCCTTGACTATGGGTGTGGCATCGGCTGCGACGGCCTATGGTTGCTTGATGCGGGCTATGATGTGTCGTTTGTCGACATGGAGGGGCCGTCACTGGCGTTTCTTCGGTGGCGGCTGGCACAGCGCTTCTATTACGGCAGTCCGATTTATACCTTACCGCTCACGCAGTCGATCCCGCAGCATACGTTTGTGTGGTGCATGGACGTATTAGAGCATTTGCCGTCTGCGGAGCATCAGGACTTTCTGGCGCACCTGGCGAGCTTGGGAAGGTTCGTGCTAGTCAATTTGATTCAGGACAAGGCGGCGGATGGCACCGTCCACTATCCGGTCGATGTTGAGGGCTTGACCGCCTTTCTGAGGGAGCAGTGGAGCCTGGTCTACGAAGATCATTACTTGAGCCGGACAGGCAATCGTACTCGGTTTGTGTGTTATGGCAAGGATATTCCGGCAGCCTTGGTGCGACGCCTGGTGCCAGCAGAGGGGACGATGCTCGCAGGGCATGAGGAGGAAGCAAATGCATGATGATCCTGTCTGGATTGAGGGCCTGTTGCCACTGCCAGGCAAGAATGTCTATCCCGTGGCAGGGACGTGGGCCTGTATGACGTGTGCAGGCATGCTGGATGTCCCACAAGCGCTACAACGGACATTTTTCTGTGTGACGCATGGTATGTGCATGTTTTATTTGCGCTCAGAAACCATAGAATATGCGAAAAGGCTCGTATGATGACTGACGCAGCGGTGCTCATTATTGGCGGGGGCATGCTCCAAGTTCCCCTGGTGCGAGAAGCCCAGGCGCTCGGCCTGCTCCCACTCGTCACGGACCGCAATCCCCACGCGCCGGCATTTCAACTGCCAGGCGTGCAGCCATTTGTCTTGTCCACCGTGGATGTTTTCGGTCATGAGGAACTGATGCGTGCCCTCATGCGTATGTATACGGTGCGCGGCGTCTGTACAGCGGGCGCAGACGTCGCCCCGACCGTCGCCGCTGCCGCCGCCGTGGCTGGCACACCGGGGATTCCGCTGGAAGTAGCACAACGCACGTACAACAAGGCCGCGGTCCGCGAAGCGCTCAGCGCCGCTGGCCTGGACCAGTATCAACCTGCCTGGTGCACGGTAGAGGCGGCCGATCCTCCACAGGCCCTGCCGATCCATCAGGCGGTCTTTGCCGAAGAACAGGTGCGCACGATACAGTGGTGCTATGGGATCAGCATGCCCTGCGTGGTCAAGCCACTCGATCAACGCGCCTCGCGCGGCGTCACGATGGTCCACACCATCGCCCAGTATGTGGACGCGAAGAGGCAGGTGCACACCTATGGGCCGACGTGTCTCGTCGAGGCGTCTCTGGCAGGCACCGAGCATAGCGTCGAGGGCCTCCTCGGCCCTGACGGATTTCTACACTGGTTCAACATCGTAGATCGCTTTTTTGACTACAGCAGTGGCGTGCCTATCGAGACGGGGCATGTCAACCCGAGCGCGCTTGCGTTACTTCAAACGGCGCAGTTACAGAGTATGTTTCTTCAGGTTGCTCATGCGCTCGGCGTGACGTGGGGGCCGTTCAAGATTGACGCACTTGTCACCCAGGAGGGCGATCCGAAAGTGCTGGAATGCACCGCCCGCCTCAGCGGCGGCTGGGACTGCCAGGGGACGTCGCCGCTGACCGGGCGCCATCCGATGCGGGCGTTGCTGCAACTAGCGTGTGGGATGCCAGTCGATGCGCCGCTGACCTGGGCACCTGGCAACGGCTATGCAGCCTGCTCGGCGGTTCTGCCCCCACAACAGGGACGAATACAGCGCCTTCCCTATCTTATGGACATCGGTGCGCCGCCGTATGTTGAAGTCGTGTATTGGCACGTCAAGCCGGGGGACGTGCTTGATGCTCTGAAGCACAACAGCATGCGCCCAGGGTTTGTGCTGGCGGTGTCGAGCCAGAGCGATGTCGCCTGGCAGCGAGCCAAGACGGCGGCGGACGCGCTTGCAGGAGGAGTGGAGGTCTTTTCATGAGTGATTTGAAACTTTTCGTCTGGGAAGGTCAGGATGTTTTGCCGGTCGTCGCGACCGGGTTGATCTGCGTGCTCGCCCACGACATCGAGGAAGCGTTGCAGTTGATCGAGCAGAAATATAATCACAGCACTCCAGACGGGGATAGGAGTAATTGTTACGCGTATTTCCCTCATGGGACATTTATGCAGCATTTTCCGCAGGAGAGATATAAAGTGATTGAGCATCCAGCAGCGTTTGCTTTGCATGGATCGGATTATTGAGAGGAGACGCGGCTATGTCCCCTGCTGTTGCACTCGTCTCAGGTATTTCTGGCGGCATCGGCAGTGCCATTGGGCGAGGTTTACTCCAGGAGGGGTATACCGTCGTCGGCCTGAGTCGCCATGCCCCGCCGGCCGCATCGCAGGCATGTACCACACACATGCGCTGTGATGTGCGAGACACAGCACAGGTCACGTATGTCGCCAGGACGTTTCGTGCGATGTATCATCAGTGTGATGTGCTTGTGGTTGCCCATGGGTATCCCCCTGTGACGGTTCCAACCGTAGACCTTCCCTCAATAGCCTTCACCGATGTGCTGCTCACCGATGTCTACGGGGCCTTTCTCCTGGCGCAGGCCTTTGGCCGTCTGATGCTGTCCCAGCGTCATGGGGATATCGTCTTCGTCAGTTCACTGCATGCGAGGCAGACGTATCCGGCCCGGGCTCCATATGCTGCGGCGAAAGCGGGCGTGGTCGGCCTCATGCGCTCCATGGCCCTTGAATGGGGTAGCGCTGGAGTGAAGGTCAACGCGATTCTGCCCTGGCAGGTCGAAACGCCCAGGACGCAGGCGCTGATTGCCGAAGCTCACGCACGAGGCGAGGATCTCCAAGAGGCGTATCTGCAACGCTCGCCCCAGCGGCGCCTCGTACAGCCGGAGGATGTGGCCCAGGCCGTGCTGGCACTGGTGGCGAATCCTGCGTGTAATGGCGCCGAGTTGGTCTTAGATGGAGGGGTCAGTCAGAGTATGTGGTATCAAGACTATACGAGGAAAGACGATGCCCCACTGTGACTATCCGCATAGCCCGCACTTGCAGACAATTCGTGCGCAGTATCTCCCAGGAGTGCACATCCTGTTTGTCACGTATCAAAACCCATGGACGCCTGACGGCGAGATCCGCGCAGGCCTGTGTGGGCATTTCTATCATGTCATTGCATCCACTGGCGCAACATTTCGGAAGTTTGCGCTCTCCCCACGGA
>ERZ1292644.369-Hain-H14-01um-R2-369-length-32371-cov-13_pt1 | contig 32371 bp, 29 predicted proteins | sample MGYA00564402_ERZ1292644 | MGnify/ENA primary metagenome ERZ1292644 (study PRJEB36523, sample SAMEA6512644) | groundwater metagenome | collected 2019-01-09 | study: AquaDiva: Metagenomics assemblies of 32 groundwater samples
CGGGAGCCCGCAAGGGTGACCGTGTGCCTATTGAAGAATGAGCCAACGACTTTATTGTGTTTTGCTTGTCTAATCTGCGTATGCAGAGGAGGCATAGGGAAACCGAGTGTTAATAGCGCGATTTTCCGGCGCAAGCCGGAAAGGCAAAATATATAAGACCCGAAGCCAGGCGAGCTTACCATGGTCAGGTTGAACTCCGGTGAAAGCCGGAGGGAGGACCGCACCCGTTAGCCGTGCAATACTATGGGATGAACTGTGGTAAGAAGTGAAAAGCTAATCGAGCCTGGGAATAGCTGGTTCTCTCCGAAATAGCTTTTGGGCTAGCCTCAAGTGTTTTTTATTGGAGGTAGAGCACTGGTTGGTTTGTATTGGCGCAAGCCAGGCAGACCAGTCAAACTCCGAATTCCATTAAAATAGCTTGGGAGTTAGTATTCGGGGGCAAAGCTCCGAATACAAAAGAGCAAGAACTCAGATCATTATCTAAGGTCCCTAAATTTTGGCTAAGTGTAGAAGGAGGTGATGCGTCGAAGACAAATAGGAGGTTGGCTTAGAGGTAGCCATCCTTTAAAGAGTGTGTAACAACCCACTATTATATCCTCGCAAGGGGATTGACGCGTTGCACCGAAGATATAACGGGACTAAGCCAGATACCGAAGATATGGGTGTTCCGCCGCAAGGCGGGGCGCGGTAGGAGAGCGTTTTTAGTGCAGCGAAGATTGACCCGCGAGGGCGATTGGAGCGCTAAGAAGTGCAAATGTTGGCATGAGTAACCTGCAAGACCGGTGAAAAACCGGTCCGCCGAAAGCCTGAGGTTTCCTTGGCAATGAAAATCAGCCAAGGGTTAGGCGGTCCTAAGGCAATGGAGAAATCCGCAGCCGATGGACAGACGGTCAATATTCCGTCCCTACCTCAAGCGCTTTTACGGAGTGACGAAGTTCAGTATGTTGAGCGCCTTATTGGATTGGCGTTCTTTGCGTAAGGATTTTCGGGAGGCAAATCCCCCGAAATGCGTTTAATCGCGAATTCAAGCGTTGAGAAAATTTTTCCGTTCGCGGAAAAAAATTCAGCAAAGCGAGCTCCCAAGAAAAACTTCGTAAATTAGCTTGAGGTATCCGTACCGAAAACCGACACAGGTGGGCAGGGCGAGTAGCCCACGGCGAACGAGTGATTCGTGGTTAAGGAACTCGGCAAAAAAGCGGCCGTAAGTTAGCGATATGGCCTGCCCCCGCAAGGGGGCCGCAGCTAAAGAATCCCTGGCGACTGTTTATCAAAAACACAGCTCCCTGCTAACTCGCAAGAGGATGTATAGGGGGTGACGCCTGACCGATGCGAGAAGGTTAACGGTGGAGGTCTTGTTGGTAGCAATAGCAATAAGGCTGATGCCCGAAGCCCTCGTCAATGTCAGCGATAACTATAATCGTTCTAAGGTAGCGTAATTCCTTGTCTGGTAAGTTCAGACGTGCACGAAAGGCCTAACGACTGGGGAACTGTCTCAACCACGAGCTCGGTGAAATTGCAATTCCAGCGAAGATGCTGGGTACCTGTAGCAAGACGAAAAGACCCCGGGAGCTTTACTGCAGCTTATTATTGGCTATAAAGTTTAAATGCGTAGCATAGGAGGGAGGCTTTGAAACCGTGTTTTCGGACGCGGTGGAGCCGCCAGTGAAATACCTCTCTTTTAAATTTTATAATCTAACCGGTGCGGAAAAAACGCATTGGGACAGTGGTTGGTGGGCAGTTTTAGTGGGGCGCTATCCTCCAAAAGCGTAACGGAGGAGTCCATTAAGGTCGGCTAGCTTCGGATGGAAATCGAAGCGATAGGGCAAAGCCACAAGCCGGCTTAACTGCAAGGCGTACATGCCGCGCAGGTGCGAAAGCAGGGCTTAGTGAACTGTTTGTGGTTCGTAGAAACGCAAACAATCATCGGATAAAAGCTACCCCGGGGATAACAGGCTGGTCTGGTCCAAGAGTCCATATCGACGACCAGGTTCGGCACCTCGATGTCGGCTCATCTTATCCTGGGGCTGGAGAAGGTCCCAAGGGTTTGGCTGTTCGCCAATTAAAAAGGTACGTGAGCTGGGTTCAAACCGTCGTGAGACAGGTTGGTCTCTATCTGCTACAGGCGTTGATACTTGAGGAGCGTCATTCCTAGTACGAGAGGACCGGAATGACGGAACCTCTGGCGTACCGGCTGTCCTGCCAAGGGCATCGCCGGGTAACTATGTTCCGAATTGATAAGCGCTGAAAGCATATAAGCGCGAAGCAATCTCCAAGATTAGGTATCGTTATAGCTTCCTTGAAGATTACAAGGTTGATAGGCGATAGGTGTAAGCGCGGCAACGCGTTGAGCCAAGTCGTACTAATAAAGCAATTCCTACTCATCCCTTACATAAGCGTGAAATTTTATATCTGAAATAAAATTAATCCCGTTGTCCTGGTGACAACAGCGCGGTGGAACCACCTTTTCCCATTCCGAACAGAGAAGTGAAACGCCGTGTCGACGATGATACTTAACCCTCGAAGGTTAGGGAAAGTAGTTATCGCCAGGACAACGGGATTAATTTGAAACAAAACCCCCCGCCTTTGGCGGGGGATTTTGTTTTTGAATAAAATAATCTATAATTATTCTATATGGATAAAAACCGGCGTCTCTTCAAAAAAATATTTATTGCTATTGTCTATCTGGCGGTTTTCAGCAGTTTCGGCGCGGGGATTTATTTCTTAGTCCGTCCAGCGCCCGTACCGCCGCTTCCGGGTTCCGCTATTTATCCTATTGAAACAATTTGGTCGCAGTCTTTTATCGCCGCCCCGGATTTGTATTCGGTTGCCGCCAGAATTAAAAATCCCAACACCAATTTTGGCGCGAGCAAATTTAATTACACTTTCTATTTGTATGATGATAAAGGCGCGCTGCTTGCCACTTTGCCCGGCGAATCATTTATTTGGCCCGGCGAATCAAAGTATATTATTTTGGGGGGTATTAGTTTAACGGAAGCGCCGGCAAAAACGCTGTTTAAATTGGGCAAGCCGGAATGGAGTGAAGTTAAAAATTTTAGCGGGGTTGATTTAACTTTAGGAAACATTAATTACGGAAAAGGGAAAGTCGGTTCTGGCAAGTTCTTTTCGATTGATTTCACGGCAAGCAATAATACTCCTTATAATTTAGGCAAGATTTATGTTTCGGCTATAGTTTTAAACAAAGACGAGTTTCCCATAGCCGCCGCCTCAACGGTTTTGGAAAATTTGGAATCAAAAGAACGCCGACCATCCAGTATTCCATGGTTTTCTCCTTTTCCCGGGATGCCTAATCGTATTGACTTAAATATTTCAACCAATCTTTGGGAAAGACCGGAGCTCATTGGGAAATAAAACATGCTGCAAGTTTTGAAAAAATTGGATTGGATTTTGATTGGCGCGGTTTTTTTGCTTGTTATTATCGGCTTATTGAGCATTGCCTCGGCATCTCAAGCCAGAACGGGGGTTTTTACTAATTTTAAAAAACAATTATTTTTTGCTGCGGCCGGTTTAATTTTACTGGGAATTTTTTGTTTCATAGACTACCGTTTTTTAAGGAATTATTCGGCGGTAGTTCTGGTATTATATATTTTATCTATTTTCCTGCTTATACTGCTTTTAGTATTGGGGAATAAAGTCAGAGGAACGGTTTCTTGGTTTCAATTCAGGTCTCCCATTGGCGAATTGGGTTTCGAGCCCGTTGAAATAATGAAGGTTGTTTTAATCGCTATTTTGGCAAAATATTTTTCCAATCGCCATGTTGATTTTGGTTTAATAAGGCATATATTCATTTCGGGTTTTTATGTTTTAATTCCCGTAGCTTTAGTTTTATTCCAACCGGATTTGGGTTCCGCAACCCTATTGCTTGTTATTTGGATCGGTATAATGCTTGTTTCCGGCATCAGAGCGAGGCACCTTTTGGCGCTTTTTTTAATTTTTGCCGTTATCTCCGGATTTTCTTGGGGGGTTTTTTTAAAAGATTATCAAAAAGCGCGGATTTTAACATTTTTTGAACCAAAAAAAGATCCGCTCGGCCGAGGTTACAATATTTCACAATCAATAATAGCAATAGGCTCCGGCGGATTTTGGGGCAAGGGGCTCGGCCATGGCAGTCAATCCCAGTTGAATTTTTTGCCGGAACAGCACACTGATTTCATTTGGGCCACTATCGCCGAAGAATGGGGACTTTTCGGCGTTGCTCTGGTTTTGATTCTTTGGGGTATTATTTTTTGGCGGTTATTTTTAACCGCAATAAATGCCACGACTAATTTTGCCCGCCTTTTTATTTTTGGTTTCACTCTTTTGCTTTTGGCCCATATTTCCATTAATATTGGGATGAATATGGGTTTTTTCCCGGTTATTGGAATCCCATTGCCGCTTTTAAGTTATGGCGGTTCTAATTTATTCGCAACTTTGCTATCTTTTGGAATAATCCAAAATATTAAAGTTACTTTATAAAGTATGGCAGACGGAAATAATAAAAAATACTAAAAGATTCCCTGCAATGGCAAATAAAACAATAATTTATACTGACGGCGGTTCCCGCAACAATCCCGGGCCGAGCGCTCTAGGAGTGGTTATTGCCGATGACAAGGGGAATATTCTAAAAGAGTATTCCCACTATTTGGGGGAGGCGACCAATAACCAAGCCGAATATGAAGCGGTGATTTTTGCGTTGCAGAAAGCCAAGCAACTTAAGATAAAAGAATTAGAAATTAGAACTGACAGCGAGCTAGTCGGCAGGCAACTATTGGGAAAGTATAAAATTAAAGATCCGGATTTGCAGCCGCTTTTCATAAAAGCCTGGAATTTGCGTTTGGATTATGACAAGGTTGATATCAAAATAATTCCTCGAGAACAAAATAAACAAGCCGATAAATTAGTTAATCAAGAGCTGGATAGCAGAAATAAATTATTTTAAAAAAGAAAATCATCCCGCATGCGGGATGATTTTCTGATTATTGACTTAGCAAGAAAACTGTAAGCCGGATTCTGTATCCCGCCAACGGCGGGACGGTAATTATCTATCTGGACCGCCAATTGCTTAGCGGTTCTAGCGTCCATAACGGACTTGCACCCAGTAAGGATTTAGCCGTTTCATCCTCTACATTACTGTAGAGCTACACCCTGTCATTCGACAGGGTGGTTTTTACATTTCTGTAAAAACCGTCTCTGTTCGCACCTCTCGTATTACTGCGGCGGGTCGTTAACCCGTACACTTTTCCCCCGCAACCGCGGGGTGGTGTCCGGACTTTCCTCCCCGATATTTATCGGAGCAATTACCCGTTTTCTCTTATTAAAGCCAACAATGTCCTTTAGGGACGATGCAATTCTATCATAGGGTGGCGTTAAAAGGCAAATTCTGATATATTGAGATAATCCTGTTATGTTTGCAATTCTAAGTAATTTTTTAAATAGTAAATCAAAAAAAATTTCTTCCGCGGCAATAACCATTGCAATTTTTGGCTTAATAAGCCGTCTTCTGGGTCTTTTAAGAGATCGCATTTTAGCCGGCCAATTTGGCGCCGGCCAAACTTTGGATATTTATTACGCCGCTTTTAAGATTCCCGATCTGCTTTACGGTTTTTTGATTGCCGGTTCAGTGGCAGCCGCTTTTATTCCGGTTTTTCACGAATATCTGGTAAAAGATAAAAAAGAAGCGTGGAAACTCGCGAGTTTAACTTTGAATTTTTTATTTTTAGGTCTTGTAGTGTTCTCGGCAATACTTATAATTTTTTCTCCGCAACTTATTTATTTAGTTGTTCCGGGATTCAATCCGGCGGCCAAAGCGCTGACGGTTTATATGAGCCGGCTAATGTTTTTAAGCACATTTTTTTTGGGGTTATCATCACTCTTCAGCGCCCTTCTTCAGGCGTTTTCAAGGTTTCTGATAACTTCTTTGGCTCCTATTTTTTATAATTTAGGAATTATTTTTGGTATTTTGTTTTTAGCGCCGCGTTTTGGGGTGGCAGGTTTGGCTTACGGCGTGATAATTGGCGCGGCGGCTCATTTTCTCATTCAGTTGCCGGTGCTTCATAAGATTGGTTTTAAATGGCAGTTGATTTTTGATATTGCGGATCCAGGCATAAAAAAAATCGCCAAGCTTTGGGTGCCGACATTAAGCTTAGTCGCTTTGCAATTAAACAGCTTAGTTATAACTTCTATAGCGTCAACACTTTCTGTCGGCAGTATTTCCATTTTTAACCTTGCCGATAATTTAAGATGGGTCCCGATAGGCATTATCGGCGTAGCTTTTTCAACGGCGGCTTTTCCGGCAATGAACTTGGCTTACGCACAGGGCCGGAATGATTTATTTTTAAAAAGATTTTCTCTGGCGGTGCGCCAAACGCTTTTTATAGCGGTCCCGGCGGCGTTTTTAATTTTTGCCCTAAGGGTTCAGATAGTCAGATTAATTTTGGGAATCGGTCAATTCGGCTGGCAGGATACGCGCCTTACCGCGGCGGCCTTGGGAATTTTTGCGTTTGGTATTTTTACCGCGACGCTTTTACCGCTTTTTACTCGCGCTTTTTTCACTTTCCGCAATACCAAAAAACCCGCCGTGATTAATGTAGCATCTATGCTTATTAATATCGCGCTCAGTTTTATTTTTATGTTTTTTATGTCAAAAATTCCCCCACTGAATCAATTTTTAGGAAATTTGCTGCGGCTTGGAGATCTCAACATTAATGTCTTAATTTTGCCGCTTGCCGTTGTCATAGCCGGCACTATCAATTTGGCGTGGCATTGGATTGATTTAAAAAAAGAAATCGGAGATTTTGGCATTTTTGAAATTAAAAAATCTTCTTACAAAATTTTTTTTGCCAGTATCGCCGCGATTATATTCACCTATGCCGGTCTTTATTTTTTTTCATTATTTTTTGATACGAGAACGGGGTTAGGTTTGTTATTTCAAACGGCGGGAGCGGCCTTCTTGGGCGTCTCCGCTTATTTGTTAAGCGCCTTCGCCCTGAAAATGGAAGAGATGCTAATGCTAAACGTTCCCTCAACTCTTTTAAACTGGAGCGGAATTAAAAATCCCGAACCAGAACCGATGGGGGAATCCCTTGACGACCAATATTAAAATGAATATTAGAAATTTTGTCATTATCGCGCATATTGATCACGGAAAGTCGACTCTGGCCGATCGTCTTTTAGAAATCACCGGAACCGTTGCCCAAAGAAAAATGCGCGAGCAATTTTTAGACCAGATGGATTTGGAAAGGGAAAGAGGAATTACCATCAAAATGCAACCGGTGCGGATGAATTTTAATTTTGGCGGCGAAAATTATATTTTGAATTTAATAGACACTCCCGGCCATGTTGATTTTACTTATGAAGTTTCAAGAGCGTTAGCCGCGGTTGAAGGCGCCGTTCTTTTGGTTGACGCCACGCAGGGCATTCAGGCTCAAACCTTGGCAAATCTTCAATTGGCTAAAAGGGAAAATTTAAAAATTATTGGCGCAATAAACAAAGTTGATTTGGTAAGTGATCCGGAAAAACTTGAAAGTTTGAAACAAGAAATCGCCAAACTTATTGACCAAAAGTCGGAAGAAATTTTGGCAGTGTCGGCCAAAACCGGATTCAACGCGGAAAAAATTTTGGAAAAAATTATTAAAGAATTTCCCGCGCCGAAAATTGATTCGCCTTCTAACGGACAAAAATTATTCCGCGCTTTGGTTTTCGATTCTCATTTTGACGCCTATAAGGGGGTCTTGGCGTATATCAGAGTTATTGAAGGCGAGATTACAAGACAAAAACCGATAAATGCCCTGGCAAGCGGGGCGAAATTTCAAGTCTTGGAAACCGGTATTTTCAAGCCCGAACTTGTGTCGGTAGAAAAATTATCTTCCGGAGAAATCGGTTACATCGCAACCGGATTAAAAAATCCGGAATTAATCAAAGTAGGAGATACTTTAGCGGCCGATTCAAATGCGTTGCCGCTTTCCGGTTATAACGAACCAAAATCAATGGTTTGGGCAAGTTTTTATCCGGAAGTGGCCGATGATTTTGACGCGTTGAAAGACGCGTTGGCAAAACTTAAATTAAACGATGCGGCATTGCATTATGAACCGGAGACCCAGGAAGCGCTGGGGCGCGGTTTTCGGTTGGGATTTTTGGGGATGCTTCATTTAGACATAACAGCCGAGCGCCTGAAAAGAGAATATAAACAGCGCGTTATAATAACCACACCCACGGTTTCTTATATAATAAAAAATCGCAAGGGTGAAACCGTGAAAATTTTCACTCCGGCTGACTGGATTGATCAGTCATTGATTGAATCGGTGGAAGAACCATGGGTTCGCCTAGGAGCGCTTACACCGAAGCGGTATTTGGGCGGCGTGATGACGCTGTTGAATAATTATCGCGGAATCTATAACCGCACGGACTATCTCGGCTTGGATCATTTAATTCTTAATTTTGATATGCCGCTCTCCGATATATTGGTTGATTTTCACGATCGCTTAAAAAGCGTTTCCGAGGGTTATGCATCAATGAATTATGAATTTTTGGGGTACAGGGCGGGCGACTTGATTAAACTTCAGATTTTAATTGCCGGAGAGCCTATTGAAGCGTTTTCAAAAATTGTGCCCAAAAAACAAGCCCTACACGAAGGCAACTTGATAGTTAAAAAGTTAAAAGAAATCATACCGAAACAAAACATGGCGGTCTCTATTCAGGCCGCCATCGGCGGCTCGCCCGATGGCGGGCCGGGGAGAATTATCGCTAGAGAAACCATATCGGCAATGAGAAAAGATGTTACCGCGAAACTTTACGGCGGCGATGTTACAAGGAAAAATAAGCTTTTGGACAAACAAAAAAAGGGCAAAAAAAAGAGAGCCGTTTTTGGCCGCATCCAGATGGACAGCGACATTTATTTAAAAATGTTTAGGAGTTCTGAATAAGAGATTAAAACCTAAGCAGAGGAACAAACATAAATATTATCATTGACAAAACCGCCAAAATGGTGATGATAAGCCACAAAATGTTTAATCTTTTTTTAGTGTTGTTTCTCATGATTTCTTATCCGGATTAAGTATAATAAAAATGAAAGAAAAAGACAATCTCACTATATACGAAAAGTTGGGCAGATCAAGGATTTTCTTTATTTTTTTAATCCCAATTTTTATGGCTTTGCTGTTCGGTATTTTTCAGCAGTTTTATTATCTATATAAGATTAAAAATAATTTGGATGAACTTAATACCGAAATTACCAATGTTAAAAAACAGAAAGAAGACATTAATAAATTAATAGATTATTATAAAAATGAATCCAATCTTGGAAATGAAGCGCGGGTAAGGCTGAATCTTAAAAAAGAGGGAGAAAAAGTGGTTATTATTTTGCCAACCGCAACCTCAACCGGCGAGGGCGGCGGAATAAATTCGCGAAGTCCGGAAACTGTTGAAAATGCGCCAAACTACAAACAATGGTGGCATTATTTTTTCAGTAGATGGCTGAAGTAGGTAAAAATTATTTTTAATTTTGCGGGTGTAGTACAATGGCAGTATGCGACCTTCCCAAGGTTGAGATACGGGTCCGATTCCCGTCACCCGCTTGCCGACCTAGCTCAACCGGCAGAGCAATGCTTTCGTAAAGCAGAGGTTCCGGGTTCAACTCCCGGGGTCGGCTCCGGATTTATAAAAAATTTGTGAAAATATGAAAAAATAAAATCCCGCTTATAAGCGGGATTTTATTTTTGCTTTTGAAAATTAGTAGCTCGGAATATCTACCCCGGGAACTGTCACTCCGCCGTTGTCATCAACTTTGATGTTGCCGGTTTCGGGAGTATTGATTTCCGTCGTTCCTCCTTGAGTTTTGACGCTTCCCGTTCCGGGGATATTTGTTTCCACATCTCCTCCTTTGACTTTGACGCTTCCCGTTCCGGGGATATTGACATTCACATCTCCTTGTTCGTTCACCTCAATAATTCCTCCGTCTACCAGTTTAACGCTCACGCCTTTTTCATCAATCACCACCGCGTTGCCGTCCGCTCCAACTTTTATCAAACCGTCTTTCACTTCCACATCGTTCCCGGTTGCCGGGTCATTGAGCATTATTTTTACGTCATTCGCGGTTTTGTCCAAAACTACGTCCGGTGTTTTGCTTCCATCCGTGACAATCGCGCATTTATATTTCTTTCCTTGATGGACAATCATCGGGACTCCGTCGTTTGTTTGCGTTATTCTGATAACAGTGCCGGCTTCCGCGGCCGCATCGCCGGTTTCTTCACAGTTGTAAATTACATCTTGATATGAAAACGCTTTTTCCGCTCTTGCTCGTTTTATATACCATATTCCGCTTGCTATAAGCAAAATCAAGACAAGCAAAACCACATAAATAACCCACTTTTTACTTGATTGCTGTTCTGGGGGCATATTTTGCTGTTCTGGGAACATAATTTGTTTCTTAAATTAATTTAAAATAATAAATAATAATTCCCGACCTTTATATTTAAATAATATATTTGTCATTTTAATTTGTCAATTGATTTATTCGGGATTTGACAACCCGTTTTTTCGGTATTAAACTGAATATAAAAAGATTGGTTGATTAATTTATTAGTAAAATATATAAATATGAATTTTAAAAAATATTTAGTCGCCGTAGCCGTCTTGATTGCGGTTTTCGTTCTTGTGAGCGCGGGGAGCGCTAGGGTAGTCGCTGATAAAGAAGGCCCGCATAAAAGAGTAATTACCCATAGTGAGAAAGAAAAGGACAAGGCAGTCGCCTTAGGTTGCGAAATTGTGAGAGAGACGAAGACTTTGAAAGCGCTTCGCTGTCCGCAAGGAGTGGTTGCGTCACTGTCGTTGGCAGATGACATTAGAGTATTCGCCTTAGAGGATGAGGAGGTTGGTATTTCTAATCGTTCCCAGGTTAAGGCTATGAGCGCTAACGCCAATAAACAAATCGGCGCCAACATAGTGCATGCTTCCGGGAATACCGGCGTTGGCAGAAAAATAGTGATTCTTGATACCGGATATAACTATTCCCATCCCGAATTAAGTTCCAGTTATCTAGGCGGGAAAGACTTCGTGAATAACGATAATAACCCGATGGACGATAACGGCCACGGCAGTCATGTTGCCGGAATTATTACCGCCGACGGAATTGATCCTAAAGCTAAAGGCGTAGCCCCTGATACGGGAATTATCGCCGGTAAAGTACTTGACCAAAATGGCTCGGGTTATTTTAGCGATGTTGTAGCCGCGATTTATTGGGCCGTTGATGGTACTGACGGCGTTCCTGGGACTGGCGATGAATTCGGCGCCGACGCTATTAATATGAGCTTGGGTACAGGAGCTCCTTATGTTTACAAAAATTTCTGCAACGACACTTTGCCTGACTTAACGACCGCCGTCAAATACGCCGTTGATAAAAATATAACTATAGTTGTTGCCGCCGGCAACAGTGGAAATGCGGGTGTGTCTATCCCGGGTTGCATCAGCTACTCAACAACAGTTGGCGCCGTTAACGGCAGTGACCAAGTTGCTAGTTTCTCTGGCAGAGGCAACGCATTGGATATTACCGCCCCGGGAGTAAATATTTACTCCAGTGTTTTGGCGAGCCTTTATGCCACTTGGAGCGGCACGAGCATGGCAACTCCTATGGTTGCCGGAGTGGTGGCCCTCATGAAGTACGCGCATCCGACTTACAGCCAAAATACAGTTGAAAATAAACTCTTTAGTACCGCCAAAGATTTAGGAAAGATTGGCAAGGATACAAACTACGGTTGGGGCAGAGTTAATGCCGCTAAAGCCGTTGAATAAATTTCAAGTAAGAGATAAACAAAAGCTCCGCTTAAAAAGCGGGGCTTTTGTTTATCATTGACCTTTTCCTTATTTGATGTTACAACCGGTATGACATTTTACGACAAAGTTGTTTAACATAAACCAAATAAAAGGAGGAAAAGAAAATGAAGAAATGCAAGGTTGGCAGGAATAAGCTCCAATCGCTTGATCTTAGCAAGTGCGAAACGGTGGGCGATATCGTGAAAGGGATGAAACATTGTTCCTTTGGCGCGAGGATGCTTGGAGAAGTGGCGGAGACTTTATACGGGTGGATAAAGGAAGGAAGATTGCCGACAGTCATTTATGACGGCGAAGAAAAGACGCCTTTCCGGCAACTGTTGGAGATTATGAAAGAAAGAGACTGGATCAAAAATATAATCGGGCCGGCCGGTTTTTATCTGGAAAGGATTGATGAAAGCGAGAATCTCTTGGTGATAGGTGATTTTTCCGGCAGAGTCGAAAATATGATCCATAAAATGCCGAACCGTATTATATTTATTAATGAATACGGCAAGGCAAAGCCGGGTCAAATTAAAGACGGGTATTTTCCCGACGCGGTGTTTGCCGATCCGCACTTTATTGTTTTGGTCTTAAGTTGTTTCCTTTCAGAGAAAATAAACGGGAAAAAAATATCGACAACTTTTTTAGTAGAAGATATTGGCGCTTATGAATTCGGCAGTCTTGCCGGAGAAGTGGCGCGCGGAGCAAAAATCTTTAAAGATATGGTGGAAGATCCGGATTGCACCGTATTTTTAACCCTAAGCGGAGCCATGACCATTGCCAAAATGTCATTGGTTGTTTGCGATATGATAGACAATGGAATGATTCAGGCTGTGACCAGCACCGGCGCCCTCATGGCGCACGGCTTCATAGAAAGTTTGGGCCTGAAACACTATAAATATGATCCCGCGGTTTCTGATAAAGAGCTGGCGAAGAAAGGGCTAAACCGCGTAACTGATACCTTGGAGCCGGAGACGAATTTTGATAGGGTCGATGAAATTCTTGAAGATATTTTAAAAAGGTTTGGGCCCACTCCCAAGCCAATCAGCCCGACACTTTTTCATTTAATGATAGGGCAATATTTGACTGAAAAGTATCCAAATGAAAGAGGAATTCTTAAGTCGGCCTACCAGAAAAGCGTGCCGGTATTTACACCCGCGTTTGTGGATTCCGAGATTGGCAATGATCTTTATGTTCATAATCTTATCCGCCAGCGCGCAGGCAAGAAACCGATTATGATGAATCTTGAGCGCGATACCGAAATTCTTGTAGATATTGCCGCTCGTTCAAAACGGATGGGGATATTTACAATCGGCGGAGGCGTGCCGAGAAACAATGTTCAAAATGTTGCCCCGCTTTTAGAAATAATGCGTAATCGTATCGGCGACAACAACATTCCGCTTAAGCAGTTTTCGTATGGATGCCGGATTTGCCCCGATCCAATGTGGTATGGACATCTGTCCGGCTGTACTTATAGCGAGGGAAAGTCTTGGAGGAAAATGGCCCTTAGTGGCACTTTTGCCGAAATCCACACGGATGCTACAATAACACTTCCATTTATAGTTAAATATGCGATGGAAACAATAAAGTAATATTTTGTTAATTTAGTTTTAGAATGCCCTTGTTTTAAAAACAAGGGCATTTTTAATTGCCGGGTAGGTTTTTTTATGATAAAATTTTAACGTTATGGCTGTGGAAAATATTAAAGAAAAAATGCAAGAGTTGCTTAACCGGAGCCGCTTTTTAGCGGATCGTCTTTGACATTGCCGGAAAAAAGAAAAGAATTGATGAATTAAAATTACGAACGGAAAATCCTGATTTTTGGAAAGATTTGGGCGAAGCCAAGACAATCCAGAAAGAAATTTCGGATTTGGAAAAAGAAATTAGAAATTGGAGCGATCTGGAAACCGAGGCGCAGGATTTGTTAATCCTTGTTGATTCCAAAGACGCGGCGGAACAATTTAGAGCCCTGGAATCGAAATTCAATAAATTAGAACTCAGGACGTTTTTATCGGAAAAATACGACAAAAACAACGCTCTTTTAACAATTTCGGCCGGGGTCGGCGGCCGCGACGCGCAGGATTGGGCTTCGATGCTTTTTAGAATGTATAATCGCTATTGTGAATCCAAAGGATGGGGGATCGCGATTCTTCACGAATCTTTGGGAGAAGAAGGCGATATAAAAAGCGCCACCTTGGAAATCAGAGGATCATACGCTTATGGTTATTTAAAAAATGAAGCCGGCGTTCACCGTTTGGTGAGAATTTCACCGTTTTCGCCAACTAAACAACGCCATACTTCTTTTGCCGCTCTGGAGGTTTTGCCGGAAATAGAAGCCAAAGATATTGAAATGAAACCCGAGGATTTAAGAATTGACACCTTCCGTTCATCCGGGCCGGGCGGCCAAAACGTTAATAAGCGCGAAACGGCAATAAGAATAACGCATTTGCCGACAGGAATTGCGGTGGCGGTTCAATCGGAACGTTCCCAATCGCAAAACCGCGATAAAGCAATGCAAATTTTAGCGTCAAAAATCCACTCGTTACAATTAAAAAAAGAAGAGGAAGAGCTGTCAAAAACCAAAAAAATTAAAAAATCAGCCGAATGGGGCGCCCAAATCCGCTCCTATGTACTGCATCCATATCAAATGGTCAAAGACCATCGCACCAACTACGAAACCTCTCAAATTGAAAAAGTTTTAGATGGTGATTTAGAAGAATTTATCGAAGCGGAGTTAAAAAGTAATACATAAAAATAATTACTTTGCGAAGTGATTGTTTTTTTGGTAGAATTCTTGGGTTATGAAACGAATTTTTATAAACGAGACAATAAATAAAATAGGGGAGAAAGTGAAAGTTTCCGGCTGGGTCAATGTGCGGCGCGACCACGGAAAAATTATTTTTATTGATTTAAGGGATCGTTCCGGCTTGCTTCAGGTAGTTTTCTCCAATCAGGATTTAATAAAAAAAGCCGACCAGCTTCGTTCCGAGTGGGTTGTTAGTATTGAAGGAGCTATTAAAGGGCGCCCCGAAAATTTAAAAAATCCCAAAATAGAAACAGGCGAGATTGAACTTGCCGCCGAAGAGCTAGAAATTTTAAACGAAGCCAAAACTTCGCCTTTTGCAATAGGAGAAAAAGATAAAATAGGGGAGGAGCTTCGGATGGAATATCGTTATTTAGATTTACGCGACCCAAAAATGCAAAAAAACCTGATGAAACGCTCGGAAGTTTTGCGATTTTTTGGCAATTATCTGAAAGATCAAAAATTTATCGAAATAGAAACACCAAGCTTAACAAAGGGCACGCCGGAGGGAGCGAGGGAATTTGTCGTCCCCTCAAGAAAACATCCGGGGAAGTTTTATGTTTTACCCCAATCGCCCCAACAGTTTAAACAACTTTTAATGGTTGCCGGCTTTGAAAGATATTTTCAAATTGCGCGCTGTTTCAGGGACGAAGACAGCCGCGGCGACCGCCAGCCGGAATTTACTCAACTTGATATTGAAATGAGTTTTGTTGACGAAGATGATGTGATGAATTTGATTGAAAAAATGTTGATTAATTTAGTCAAAAAAATTTTTCCTGAAAAAAAGATTTCAAACGAGCCATTTCCAAAAATTGGCTATGACAAGGCGATGGCGAAATATAAAACTGACAAGCCGGATTTGAGAAAAGACAAAAACAACCCCGATGAGTTAGCTTTCGCCTGGATGGTAAACATGCCTCTTTTAGAGTATTCGCAGACCGACAAAAAATGGGTTTCATCTCATCATCCGTTTACATCACCCGCCGAAAATTCCGAAGAAATTTTGGCGGGCAAGCCCAAAGATACGGAATTTGGAAAAATTAAAGCGAGGGCATACGACCTTGTACTTAACGGTTGTGAAATTGGAGGGGGGAGCATTAGAATTCATCAGCGCGAACTGCAAAACAAAATTTTTGAAATTTTGGGGCTGAAAGAAGCGGAAATCGAAGCGAGATTCGGGCACATGCTTAAAGCGTTTGAGTATGGCGCTCCGCCCCATGGCGGGATCGCGCTCGGCCTTGACCGTTTGATGATGATTTTAATGAACGAATCGTCAATTCGGGAAGTAATAGCTTTTCCAAAAACCGGCGACGACCGCGATTTATTAGTGGGCGCTCCAAGTGAAATAAATGATTCACAACTTAAAGAATTGCATATTTCTATAACAACTGCGAAGGCCAAAAGGAAATAAAATTAAAATGGATCATAGCAAGCAATTTTACTTTAAGATGTCACTTATTATTATAACCGTTTTTTTTGTTTGGATTTTCGGTTCTCGAAATGAGGAATTTTCGGCTTTAAGAGCCGAAAATTCCTCAGAGTGGCAGCCAAAAAAGCCGGCGGCGCTTACTAATTTTGTGTCGCCAACCTTTGTGGTTTTTAAGGATACCGAGAACACCTTGCCTAAACGCAATTGGTCGGCGCCATTTTTGGAACTTGAGGCCCAAGCGGTTTTAGCGATAAAAGCCGATGGTAGCCGGGTTTATTACAACAAAAATATTGAAGCGCAAAGATCCGTTGCTTCGCTTACGAAATTAATGACCGCTATTATTGTTTTAGAAAATTATAATTTGGATGAAGTTGTCAAAATCCCCCTTAACGCCGTCAGAAGAGAGGGCGCGATGGGGGATTTAAGGTCCGACGAATCAATGACGGTCCGTTCGCTTTTGAATATAATGCTGATTGATTCTTCCAATGACGCCGCTTTCGCTCTCGCAGAAAAAAGAATGAATTTTGTTTCACTGATGAATAAAAAAGCCAAAGAAATAGGCCTTTTCAATACTCATTTTAGCAATCCCGACGGCCTTGACGAACCGGGAAATTATTCTTCAGCCCTTGATATTGAAAAAATTTTTAGCTATCTTATAAATAAATATCCCGAAGCGTTTGAAATTTTTAAAACCAGAAACATGGTGGTTTATTCCGCGGACGGCAAAACCGAGCATCGTCTTAAAAACACCAACGAACTTTTAGGCAAAGTAAATGAGGTTGTGGCCGGCAAAACCGGCTACACCGACGAAGCCGGCGGTTCTTTGGTTCTTTTAACTAAGAATAATATTATAACTGTTGTTTTGGGATCGCCGGACCGGTTTGGAGAGTCGGAAAAATTAATTCAGTGGCTTAAGAAGGCGTATATATGGGAGAGATAACGCGTCTTTTAATTTTAACATCAACATCGTTTCTTGTAGCATTTTTTGCTGCGCCTTTATTAACCCATTTTTTATTTAAATACCGAATGGGCAAGCAAATCAGAACCGAAGGAGTTCCGATTTTCGCAAAAATTCACAGCGTCAAAGAAGGCACCCCAACCATGGGCGGGATTTTAGTTTGGGGCACCGTTCTATTTTTAGCCGTCGGTTTTTGGCTTCTTTCACTTTTTTTTGACGGCATTTTCGGCCGTTTAAATTTTTTAAGCCGTTCCCAAACATTTTTACCGCTTGGCGCCTTAATTTTTTCCGCTATTCTGGGGTTTATCGATGATTTGCTTGGCGTTTTCAAAATCGGGCCGAAGGGAGGAGGGCTTTCAATGAAACGCAAAATTTTGCTTTACACAACGGTGGCGGCTATTGGCGCTTATTGGTTTTATTTCAAGCTGGGTTGGAATATTTTTTATATTCCTTTTCTGGGAAATTTCAGCGTCGGTTTTTGGTATATTCCTATTTTTATTTTTGTTATTGTGGCTACGGCTTTTTCCGCTAATGAAACCGATGGTTTGGACGGTTTGGCCGGGGGCGTTCTTTTGTTTGCTTTTGCGGCGCTCGGGGCTCTGGCTTTCACCCAGCACCACTACGATTTGGCGGCGTTTATTGGGGTGATTATCGGAAGCTTATTGGCATTTTTATGGTTTAATATTTATCCGGCAAGATTTTTTATGGGAGACACCGGCGCGATGTCTTTGGGCGTTACTCTGGGTGTTATTGCCATGCTAACCAATGCCGCAATGCTTTTACCATTAATTTCTTCTATTTTAGTCCTGGAATCAGGTTCGGTAATTATCCAGGTCTTATCAAAAAAAATCCGGAAAAAGAAAATTTTTCAATCAACGCCAATCCATCATCATTTTGAGGCCATTGGCTGGCCGGAAACAAAAGTGACGATGCGCTTTTGGATCATCTCGGCTGTTACCGCCGCCATCGGCCTCATTATCGGCCTTTTAGGGAAATAAAAAAGCCCGCTATATTAGCAGGGCTTTTTTCAAAGGCGCAGGGGGGTGCGCGAGCTCTTATAAAAACATGGCGCTTGCTGATTTACTACGATAACTGCGAAAACGGTTTTCCGTTTTTTCCTTCTCTTCCTCGCATTGAACGCAACGCAAGGAAATGGGCACTAACCGGATTCTTTTGAATGGAATCCGTTTTCCGCAATCAATGCAGTTCCCGAATTCATCAGAATCCACCCATTTTGAAGCGGCGTCAGACCGTTTCAAACACTCAATTGCCCGGTTTACCCTATACTTCTCCATTACCGGGATTTCCTGCTCTATATCTGCCGGATGATTGCCGTTGGCAGGACAGCTAAAACAGATATTGTTGAGAAATTTTTTGGAAGTCTCAATAATATCTAATCTCAATACTATCTGCAGAGACGCCAGTTTATATATAGCTTTATGTCTCTGCCTTTCCAATACCAATCTCTCCTTTTTGCTCATTGACACCTCCTTTTTTCTTACTGAAAAATATTTAAATACCCCCGGCGCCTTTAAAGAACTATGATTAGTAGCTTATCACAAATTCGTAAAAAATGCAAATATTTTATAGGCAATCAAAAGTGAGAAAATAAATTTTTTACTTTTTTCCCGCTGCCAATTATAATATACTCAATGGCTTTGGATATTCTAATTAAAAACGGGATGGTTGTTGACGGCCTTGGAACGCCGGCGTATCGCGCCGACGTCGCGGTAAAAGACGGCAAGATCGCGAAGATCGGCTTTTTAGGCGAGCCGAGCGCCGAAATAATGATTGACGCCGCCGGGCTTTATATCGCGCCCGGGTTTATTGATATTAATAATGCTTCGGACAGATATGGGACTTTATTCAGCCATCCCAATTTGGAAAGCCATCTATATCAAGGAGTCACCACCATCATTGGGGGCAATTGCGGTTCGTCTTTGGCGCCGCTGACCACCGGTAATATTATTTTAAATATCCAAAAATGGGCCGATGTCAGAAAAATTAATGTTAATTGGTTCACAATTAAGGAATTTTTTGAAGAGATTAAAAAAACCAACCTGCTTCTGAATTTTGGGACCTTAATCGGCCATTCAACTTTGCGCCGCGATATTGTCCGCGACGAATTTCGGGAATTGACCGAAAAAGAATTTTCGCAAATGAAAGAGCTTTTGGAAAATGGCTTGGAAGAAGGAGCTTTGGGTTTTTCAACCGGCCTTAATTATTCGCATGCCAAAGCGGCGCCGGCGGAAGAAATAGCCGGCTTGGTTTCAATTTTAAAACGGGGGAAAATTTACAGCACCCATTTGAGGGACGAGAGAAAAAATCTCTATGAGAGCGTTTTGGAAACAATTGAAATCGCAAAGAAAACCCGGGTCGGCGTTGAAATTTCTCATTTCAAAGCTGTTGGTAGGAATAATTGGCCGCTCTTTGAAAAGAGTTTGGAGGCGATCGAAACGGCGGCCGAAAATCTTGATATTAATTTTGACATTTATCCTTACTCTTCAACCGCGACGGTTTTTTACACTCTCTTGCCGGACTGGATTACCGTCGGCGGCCGCGCCAAATTGGTTGAAAATTTAAGAAACAATGATTTTAAAACAAAAGTTATAAAAGAACTTCAAAGAGAAGAACACGAATTTAAAGAAATTATTGTCGCCTCCGGGAATATTGATAAGATTTTTATAGGAAAGACTATTGACGAAATTGCCAAAAATCAGGAAGTAGGCGTTGTTGAAACGATTATTAATCTTTTAATTGCGGCTGAAGGAAAATTAGTTGTTTTTTGGCCGGCGCTTTCCGAGGATAATTTTATCAATGCCCTAAAAAGTCCTTTATCCATCATTGCCTCGAATGGCGCGGCATATAACCTTAGTGATGCTAAAAATGGCTTTTTGGCTCATCCGCGTTCCTTCGGCTGTTTTAGTAGGGTTTTGGGCCGTTACGTTCGTGAAAAAAATATCATAAGCTTAGAAGAGGCTATAAAAAAAATGACAGCTTTGCCGGCTCTTAGGGCGGGGATAGCTTATCGAGGCGTTATTAAATCCAAATATTTTGCCGATATGGTGATTTTTAACCCGGAACTTATCAAGGATATGGCTACTTTCGAGAATCCGTTCCAATATTCCCGGGGGCTCCAAACTGTGATCATTAATGGGCGCATCGCCTTGGCCAATGATCAAATTAAAAACCAGGGCTTAGGCCAGCGGCTATGATAGTAAAAAAAATAAAAGTAAAAAATATTGACCGGCCATTTTTAATAATTTTGGGCATGATTTTGATTTTTGGCCTTTTTATACTTTTTTCAGCGTCGTTTATAATCGGCGCGGAAAAATTTAATAATCCCAGTTACTATTTGCGCGAACAATTCCTGAAGGGGATTTTAATCGGCGCCGTCGGTTTTTTAATATTTTTAAAAATACCTCTGGAATTTCTTAAAAAATACAGTTTTCTTTTTTTAATTTTTTCTATCGGACTTCTTATTCTGGTTTTTTTTCCAAAATTCGGCTTTTCCCACAGCGGCTCAACGCGCTGGCTTAATTTTGGTTTTTTAACTTTCCAGCCAAGTGAAATATTAAAATTATCTTTTCTGATTTATTTGGCCTCATGGCTGCAGTCGCGCCAAAAAGATCTCGGAGGATTTAGCAATGGCCTTTTGCCGTTTTTAATAGTTATTGGGATTATCGGCCTTTTGCTTTTGATGCAGCCGAATATGGGAACTTTCAGCATTATTGCAATTTCGGCGGCGGCCACATACTTTGCGGCCGGCAGTAGATTAAATCATCTATTGATAATGGTTCTAATCGGCGTCTTGGCTTTTTCCGCATTTATTTTTTTAAAACCCTACGCGGCCGAGAGACTCAAAGTGTTTTTGAACCCCCAAAATGACACTTCGGGAGCCTCTTATCAAATTAATCAAGCCATGGCAGCTATCGGCATCGGCGGCGCCACCGGTATTGGTATAAACCAGAGGTTAATTTCACCTTACCTTCCGGAAACAATCGGCGATTCAATTTTCGCGGTTCTTGGCGAAAAAATGGGACTTTTTGGCATTAGTTTTTCAATAATACTTTATTTATTGTTTGCCGTGTTTGGCTACAAAATCGCCATCAAAACCCCTGATTATTTTTCCAAACTTTTAACCGTGGGTATTACCACTTGGATTGTGGCCCAAAGTTTTATTAATATGGCGGCAATTTCGGGCTTGCTTCCCTTAACCGGCGTGCCCTTGCCATTTATGAGTTATGGCAGTTCCGGTCTTGTAATCGGCCTGATCGGCGCCGGCATTATTGCTAATATTTCGCGACATACCGTATGATACGAATAATATTAACCGGGGGCGGCACGGGCGGGCATTTGTTTCCCCTCGTTGCCGTCTCGAGAAAAATAAATGATATTTGCCGTGGAGAAAATCTTGAAGAGCCGGAAATTTATTATTTGGGGCCTGCCCTGTTTCTTGAGAGCAGTTTAGAAAGAGAAGAGATGAATTTTCATTCTGTAATTTTAATGACCGGCAAATGGCGGCGCTACTTTTCTTTTGAGAATTTTACTGATTTATTTAAAATTATCATTGGGATTATCCAGGCTCTGTGGAAAGTTTGGGCCATAATGCCCGATGTAATTTTTTCCAAAGGCGGTTACGGCAGCATCGCCGCGGTTTTAGCCGGTTGGCTTTATCAGATTCCGATTATCATTCACGAATCCGATAGTGTTCCCGGCCTTGCCAACAAATTTCTCTCTTCGTTTGCCACTTTGATAGCCGTCTCTTTTGGCGAAGCGGCAAATTATCTCCCAAAAAATAAAACTTATTTTACCGGCGAAGCCGTGAGGGATTCATTTTTTAATCCGCCCGAGCCGGAAAGAGAGCGGGCCTTGCTTCATTTAACAACTAAAAAACCGGTAATTTTGGTTCTTGGCGGCTCGCAAGGGGCCCAAAAAATAAACGACATAATTTTAGATATTTTATCCGGTTTATTGGAATCGGCCGAAGTTATCCATCAAACAGGGAGCAATAATTACAGCGGCGTATTAAACGAATCAAAAGTGATCTTAGAGGGTTTGACTGGCGAGCGGCTTATTTCTTATCATCCGATGGATTTTTTAATCGAGCCGGAATATGTGGCCGCAATGCACGCGGCGGATTTGGTTATTTCCCGGACCGGCGCCGGCTCTATTTTTGAAATTGCCGCTGCCGGCAAGGCCAGCATTTTAATTCCGATTGCCGATTCGCCTGGAGACCATAATCGCCGCAATGCCTATATTTTTGCCGATAGCGGCCGCGCCGAAGTGATTGAAGAAGCTAATTTGACACCCAACTTGTTGCTTTCGGTGATTCATTCTTTATTAAATAATCCCGAAAAAAGGAAAACAATGGAAGAAAAAGCCAAACAATTTGCCACTCCTGACGCCGCTAGATTGATTGCCCAAGCTTTATTAAATTTAATAGCGAGATGAGAAAGAACAGGCAATTTTAACGTAAAATGTCTATTTTCAAAATTTTTTTTAAAAAAGAAAAAATAAGAACCAGATTCGCGCCGAGCCCCACCGGCCCGTTTCATATTGGGAGCGTTAGGACCGCATTATTTAATTTTTTATTTGCCAAAAAATTCAAGGGAAAATTTATTTTACGAATTGAAGATACCGATTTGGAACGGTCCCGTCCGGAATATGAAAAGGGGATAATTGAGAGTCTAAAATGGCTCAATATTCATTGGGACGAAGGTCCTTATAGGCAAAGCGAGCGTCTTGGTACCTATGCCAAATATCTTAAAAAGCTTTTAGATAATGGCGATGCTTTTTATTGTTTTCACAGCAAGAAATTTCTTGAGGAAGAAGCCGGATTGGCTCACCATTGTGAATTTAAAAAATTACCGCTTGAAGATTTGGAAAAAAGGCTTAAAAAAGAAAGCGCCGTCATTCGTTTTAAAACTCCGCCTGATCTGGAGATTGCTTTTACTGATTTAATTCGCGGCAAGATCCGTTTTAATTCCGATGCTTTAGGCGGCGATTTTAGTTTGGCTAAAGCCGAAAGTCCTGATAAATTTTTGCCACTCTATAATTTTGCCGTTGTCATAGATGATTTTGAGATGGGCATTTCCCACGTGATTCGCGGAGAGGATCATATTTCTAACACGCCGAAACAAATTCTAATCCAGCAGGCCTTAAAATTGCCAATGCCGAAATACGCCCATCTGCCCCTAATTTTAGGCCCTGACAAATCAAAACTTTCAAAACGCCACGGCGCCGTGTCAGTAGACGAATATGGTGAAATGGGTTATTTACCGGCGGCCATGGTTAATTTTATAGCTTTTTTGGGTTGGAATCCGGGGACTGACAAAGAAATTTTCAACCTAGAAGAGCTAATCAAGGAGTTTGACTTAAACAATGTTCAAAAAGGAGGCGCAATTTTTAATGTAGAAAAATTGGACTGGTTTAACGGCTATTATTTGAAGCAATTGCCGCTTGATGAATTGGCGAAGCGCGCCATTCCTTTTTTAATTAAAGATGGCTTAATAGATAGTAATTTTCCCGCCAAAAGCGGACCAGCCCCTAGCTGGGAGTATCTAAAAAAAATATTGGAGCTTGAACGCCCGCGGCTTAAAAAACTGGGCGGAATAGGGGAGAGAATTTCTTATTTTTTCAAAATTCCAAAATACGAGCCGAAACTTTTAATATGGCGCGATATGTCCTTCAAAGACATAATCGCTTCATTAAAGGCGTCTCTTGTCGCCATTGATCAGATGAGCGATGCTGATTTTAATCAAAAAAATTTAGAAAGAATACTGCTTAAAGAAGCCGAGAAGGCTAAAAATAAAGATAAAGGCCGCCTATTATGGCCGTTAAGAGCCGCCTTAACCGGACTTGAGGCCTCTCCCGGACCTTTTGAAATTCTTGAAATTTTGGGTAGAAAAGAAAGTATAAAGAGAGTAGAAACGGCTATAAAAAAATTAGCTTAAAATTTATCCGTTGTATGAAATACGGTTTCCTAATCATCGTAATAGCGGCTTTATTATTTCCTGTCCAGACGATTTTTGCTCAAGTTGACGAGGCGATTCTACGCGAGCAAATAAGTTTGAAGGAAGAGGAAATAAAAAAGCTTGAGGCCGAAGAAGCTGTTTATAAACAGGCGCTTTATCAAGCCCAATCACAATCCAAGACCTTAAAAAGTCAAATTTCTTTAATAGAGTCGCGAATTAATCAGCTGACGATTAATTTAAAAATTACCAAAGCCAAAATTTCCAAAACCGAATCAGATATTAAGTTACATTCTCGGGAAATCAAAGGAAAAGAAGAAGAAATCCAGAATCGCAAATCAGCGATGGGGGAGTCAATGAGATTTCTGACACGGTTTGAAGACCAGGGTTTTGTGGTTATGATTTTAAAAAGCGATAAGTTTTCTGATTTTTTAAGTGGCAACCAATATTTAATTAATCTGGGAAAAGGCCTTTATAATAATTTTACAATTTTAATGCAAGATAAGGCCGAATTAGAAAGTTTAATCAGCGGAGAAAAAAATTTAAAGAAAGACCTTAATGATTTCAAAAGCGAGTTAATTGTAAAAAATAATTTAGTCCAGAAACAAAAAAAGGGGAAAGATGAGCTGCTTACCGAAACTAAAAACAAAGAAACGGAGTATCAAAAAATGATATCTCAAGTACAGATAAAGCAATCAGAAATTCAAAGCGAAATATTTGAGCTGGAAAACAAGCTTAGGGGAGAGGTCGGCGGGGTGCCTCCACCCCGGCCCGGGGCTTTAGCTTGGCCCATGCTTGGCCGAATCACCCAGGGATACGGACCGACTTCAATCACCGGTTTTTATAATGATGCCTATAAATTTCATAATGGCATAGACATTGCGGTTTATTACGGCGCGCCGACCAGAACCGCTTTGGACGGCGTTATAGCTGCTTCGGGAGACAATGGCAAATATGCTTATGGAGCGTGGCTGGCTGTTCGCCATAATAACGGTTTAACCACTCTTTATGCCCATCTTTCGGCTAAAACAGTGAGTGTTGGCCAAACCGTGTCCCAAGGCCAGATTATTGGCTATGAGGGCTCTACCGGATTTGTGACCGGCCCTCATTTGCATTTTACGGTTTATTCAACAAATACCTTTAGGGTGGAAAAACGCTGGTTTGGATTATTGCCCCTAGGGGGTTCGGTTAATCCTTTTGATTATCTCTTATAAAAATCTGTGTTATGATGTGCTTATGAAAACATTAGCCATTTTTGCCGTAATTTTGGGGATTTTATTTCTCTATTTTATTGTTAAAGCCGAGAAATCTCTGGTTATCAAAGGCAACGAAGTTGTGCCAATCGGTATTGATATTCCAAAATTAATTATAGACAAGGTTAGGGGAATTAAATCCCAAGTTACTGATAAAAACGCTCAAGTATTAGGTAGTGATATAGTCAGCAATTTGGGACAGGGATTTATTAATAATATAGTTACTGACGCTAAAAATTTGGTTTCTAAAACTGTTGATAAAATAAAGGAATCGGTTAAGAGCCCGATTGAAAATAAAATCAACGAGTTTCTTTGCCCCAAAAAATGAAATTTTTCAAATGATCAGGGGAGCGCACTAGTCTTCATTAATCAATACTGTGTCGCAAAATGGATATTGTCCGACATAGTATCAAATTTAAAATCAATTCTCCCCCGCTAAACTATTGCGCGATCTTTGGCGAAACAAAAATATTTATTTCATATTTACCGTAGATGTGGCTATAAATCTTAAAATAGTATTTACCCGGTTTTCTAAATGTCTGTGACTTATAATACCATTCCTCAGTCCCGGATGTCATAGTGTAAATAAGCTTATTAGTTCCCTCTTCGTATACTTCCAGTTTGAAATAGTCTTTTTCCACGGGAAGTTTACTATTGGGATTAGGACTTATCCAATTAGCGTCTACTTGTATTTTCCAATACTCTCTGTCTGTGCTAAAATTTGAAAATGTTTGGTCCGAAGATCCTTTTATCGGCATCATGTACCCATTTGGCGTAAACTGCATTAACAACCAATTAATTGCGGGTTCCTGTTTCGATAGATATGGATCTTCGGGTTCGGTTGGGGGCGGCGGTGGCGTTGTTTGTTGCGGTGGCGGCATGATAGTTGGTTTAATTACAACAATCGATTTAGTTGTTGAAGTTTTTGTTTCCGAATTTTTTTTAGCCCAAGGGAAATTTTCCAAACCAGCCACTACCGGAACATAATAGGTTTCCCGATAAGCAATAATAGCCGTATTTAAAGGCGGCGCCGTATTCGACTTATTGGCTCCATTTGTAAAAACACTTGAAACGGAAGCTAAAAATCCGATTAAAAATTTAAACATAGTTATTTAAGTTATTTAATAGTAGCACAGTTTCGCGCCGGCTTAAAACCTTGGGCATCGGCCTCTTCTTTGGTATTAAACCAAATTCTGTTTTCTTCTTTGATTTTATTTGCCGCCGCGCAGTCTTTTGGATAATATGTCTTGCCATTTATTGAAGCCAGAAAGTTACCTAAAATTTTATATTTATTTCCGCCAAGCGCTTGATTCTCTTCACTGTTCGGCAAGTTCGTCTGCGCGGGCAGACCGGTTTTAATGTTTTTATCAATAATAATCCGCGACGGCTCATTGCCGTTAATCAAAAGCCCTATTCCCAGGCCGATCGAAAAAACCAATACTATAATAACATAAATTGAATAGTTCATTGACTTTTGAATGATATTTTGATACATATAATAAATATGGCGCATACTAAAGCGGCCGGCTCAACTCGGCTTGGCCGCGAATCACATTCAAAACGGTTGGGGGTTAAGCTTTTTGACGGCGAAAAAGTTAAAGTCGGCGGCGTTATTATTCGCCAAAGGGGCACCAAATGGCTTCCCGGAGAAAATGTCGGAAGGGGCAGTGATGACACGCTGTATGCTTTAAAAACCGGCAGCATTAAATTCATCACTAAAAAAATTAAACGATTCAACGGCGCAAAGCGCGTCGCAAAGATGGTTAAGGTTCAATAATTATCTTCAATTCCGCTTCTACTCCCTGTGGCAGTTTTATTTTTATTTTATTTTCTCCTAAGGTTTTTATAGGTTTTGATAACAGGTGCTCTTTTCCCAGTTTTATGCCGTTTTTTTTGAGCTCGGCCAATATTTTAATTGGCGTAATAGAACCAAAAATCTGTCCCGACTCCCCTATCTTTGTTTTTAAAACTAATTTCAATTTTTCTATTTTTTCTTTTAAAGCCTGGGCCTGGTTTTTTAAAACTGTTGAGGCTTTTTCTTTCGCTTCCCTTTCTATTTCTAATCTTTTTGCCGCCTGATGGGTTAAAATCTCTGCCAGTTTATTTCTAACAAGGAAATTGCGGCCATAGCCGTCTTTAACATCCTTAATATTCCCCTTTTCACCTAAGTCCTTTATGTCTTGCAATAATATTACCCTCATAATTAAATCAAAAATTAAATATCAAATATTAAAAATTTTTACTGCTTACTATTTGCTATAAGCCCTGATAGAATTTCCGCCGCTTTGTCTAATTGAGGATCTTTCCCTTTGGCAATATCGTCTTCTGTCAGCGCCACTTTATAATCCGGCTCAAGACCCGATTCGGAAATGGAATGTTTTTTGGGAGTAAGCCATTTAGCGACAGTTACCTTTAGAGAGGACTCTCCTTTTAGATTGACTAATTCTTGGACCGAACCTTTGCCAAAAGTTTTCTCGCCAATAAGTTTAATGCCGCGATTGTCTCTTAGCGCCCCGGCTAAAATCTCGGCAGCCGAAGCGGTACCCTGATTAACCAGGAGTACTAAGGGGTAATTTTTTAAGGCTCCTAAACCGCCGGCCCGGAATTCTATTGTCTTGCCTTGACCATTGTCTTTGCCAAAATCTTCAATTGCCACAAGGTCTCCGGTGTTAAGGAACCAACCCGCAATATCATCCGCTACTTCAAGATACCCCCCGGGATTATTTCTTAAATCTAGAATTATTCCCTTATAACCGGTTGTTGAAAGAATTTTAGCCGCCGCTTGTTGGAATTCAAACGGCGCGGTCGAGGTGAAACTATAAAAAGATAAATGGGCGATTTCGTTGTCTTTAATGGCTGCAATTTTGGTTATGGGAATTTTTATTATCGCTCTTTCGATGGTTATGTCTTTTGGTTTGGCGCCATCGGCGTCTCTTAATATTGCTAAAATCACTTTTGTTCCTACTTCGCCGCGAATTTTAGCAACGGCTTCTTCCACGGTTAAATCATCGGTCGCCCCACCGTTGATTTTTAAAATTTTATCACCGGCTAAAAGTCCCGCTTGTTTGGCGGGAGTGCCTTCCAGGGGCGCTATGATGACCAAAAAACCTTTTCTTTTGCCGATTTCGGCTCCGATGCCGCCAAAACTTCCACTTACGTCTTGCCTAAAACTTTTTGTTTCTTGAGGCGGGAAGAACACAGTATATGGGTCATCTGTCCCCTTAACCATCCCCGAAATGGCGCCATAAAGCAAGTTCTCATCGCTTAATTTGCTTTTATCCACATATTTAGAGTGGAGGTTATTCCAGGCCTCCCAAAAAAGCCCAAAGTCGAATTCTTTTGGTTTGCCGAATTCCTGATTAATGATTCCCTGCACAGAGTGAGGCAATTTTTCTATTGAGCCATAAATAAAACCGGCGCTAAAAGCCGTCGCTGCTGTCACTATGACAATCGCCGAGAAGACATATTTTTTGTTTCTATCAGCCATTTAAAATATAATTTATATTATACACCCGAAAATTTTTAAAGTAAATCACTGTGGCAATTCGCAAGTTTTTATGATACTTTAAGAATAATGGCAATAACAACCAAACATCAACTTTTGGCTTGGGATTTGGTTGAAGGACTCGGCGACCCAATCCATAAGGGAATTTATTTTCGGCTGGCGAAAATTTACGACGAAGCATTCCTGCGGGAAATCTTAAGCAATGTCAAAAATGCTTGCAACCAGGGAAGAATTAAAAACGCGGATCGCGGCCGGTATTTTATGGGGATTCTAAAAAAAGATTTAGGCAGATTAAATTTATATACTAAAAATAATGGCAAAAGTATTAAAAATAGTTCAAGAAGGCGATCCGGTCTTAAGAAAAATGGCCGAGCCGGTGAAAAATCCAAAAAATCCTGAAATTAAAGAACTTATTGCCGACATGATCGCGACAATGAATAAAGTTGGCGGAATTGGCTTAGCCGCGCCTCAAATTGGCGCGCCTTTTAGGATTTTTACCGCTAACGTAGAGAATAAAGTTTATGTTTTTATAAATCCTGAAATTAAAAATATATCTCAAGACGAATCTTCTCTTGAAGAGGGCTGTCTTTCGGTCCAAAAGGTTTGGGGACCGGTGGTTCGTCCAAAGAAATTAACTGTTAAAGCGCTCAATGAAGACGGCGAACCAATTAAAATTCGCGCCAAGGGCCTTCTGGCGCGCGTTATACAGCATGAAATTGATCACCTCAATGGAACGTTATTTATTGATAGAGCTGAAAAGCTTTATTCCGTTGAGGGCGGATCCGCCCCTGGTGAACAAAATAGAATAAAAATATGAAATATATATTTTTTGGGACGCCGGAATTTTCTGCGATTGTCTTGGACAAATTAATAAGTGCCAACTATATTCCGGAAGCTGTTATTTGCAATCAGGATGAGCCGGTTGGGAGAAAACAAATTCTTACTCCCCCGCCGGCTAAAGTTCTGGCAGAAAAATTTAATGTTCGGGTTTTTCAGCCGGAAAAATTGCGCGATAATTCAAAATTTGCGGAGCAGTTGAAAAATTTAAAACCGGATTTAGCGATTGTCGCGGCTTATGGCAAGGCAATCCCAAAGACAATTTTAGATATTTTTAAATCCGGCGCGATAAATGTCCACGCTTCCCTGCTCCCCGCTTATCGCGGGGCTTCCCCGATTCAGCACGCGATTTTAAACGGCGACAAAAAAACGGGGGTAACAATTATGAAAATTGACGAAGAAATAGATCATGGACCGATAATTTCGAGTGTCAAAATCCAAATTTCAAATGAAGATACTCTCGAGAGTTTAAGCCAAAAATTGGCAATATCAGGAGCGGAACTTTTAATTAAAATTTTTCCCGATTACATAGGCGGAAAATTAAAACCGGTTATCCAAGACCATACAAAAGCCACTTTTGCCAAAATAATTAAAAAAGAAGACGGCAAAATTAGTTGGTTAAAAAGCGCGGGAGAAATTGAAAGAATGACGCGGGCATTTTATCCTTGGCCGGCGGCTTGGGCAATTTGGAATAATAAAATTCTAAAAATAATCAAAGCGGATAGTGTCGGCGGCAATAATCATGAAACCGGCGAAATATTTTTAATTAATAAAAAAGAATTAGCCGTTAAATGCCGCGGCGGCAATTTAATTATTGAAAATTTGCAGCTTGAGGGAGGAAAAATTTTGTCGGCAAAAGAATTTTTAAACGGCCACAAAGATTTTATAGGAAGTGTTTTAAAGTAACTTCAACACATTCCACCAGTTTTCAATGTATTCCGCGCGGCGGTTCTGGTATTTTAGATAATAAGCGTGTTCCCAGAGATCAAGGACCATAATCGGCTGGTGCCCTCTAAGATACGGGAAATCATGGTTTGGCAAAGAATATATTTGCAGTTTTCCGATTTCATCGCCCGCCTGCGCAGGCAGGCGCACGAGCCAAGCCCAACCGCTGCCGAAATGAGCGGCGGCCGTATGGCTGAATATTTTTTTAAATTCTTCTTGCGAACCGAAAGCCGCCTTAATTTCTTCAAGCAAGAAACCATCAACTTCTTTTTTGGCTCCCATAATCTGCCAAAAAAATGAATGATTCAAATGTCCGCCCCCGTTATTGTGAATCGCTTTTTTATCGGCTTCATCTATAGTTGAATTCGGTAAATCTTTTATAAGCTCTTCCAGTTTTTTATCCGCCAAATCAGGATATTTTTCTAAAACTGCGTTTAATTTATCAATATAAAACTGATGATGTTTGGCATGGTGGATTTCCATTGTCTTGGTATCAATATATGGTTCAAGCGCGTCGTAGGAATATGATAGTTTTGGAAGTTCGTATTTCATATTTTTTATTTTGACTTAAATCGCGGCAATAGAGAGTTGATATGCATACTTTTTATATCCCTTACCACGATATTTTTCCTAGCCCGCCATTTATCGCCGGTTCTGTATGTTGTTTTACCTTGAGAAGCTTTGGCGCGTGAGTAGTTTTTCATGTCTTTATTTTATATTAAAAATATGATAAAGTAAAATCGTTAAAATATGGGGAATCTTGTTTTATATAGAAAATACCGGCCGCAAAAGTGGGAGGAAGTTATCGGCCAAGAGCATGTGGTGCGAACTTTGACCAACGCTTTAAAATTGGGCCGGGTCGGCCATGCCTACTTATTTAGCGGGCCGCGCGGCACCGGCAAAACCACCATTGCCCGGCTTCTGGCAAAATCCGTCGGCTGTACCGATTTGGATTTGATAGAAATTGACGCGGCTTCAAATCGCGGCATTGATGAAATACGCGAGCTCCGCGATGGCATTAAATTTGCTCCGACTGCCGGAAAATATAAAGTTTTTATCATTGACGAAGTCCATCAGCTCACCAAGGAGGCCTTTAACGCTCTTTTGAAGACATTGGAAGAACCGCCGGCTCATGCCATTTTTATTTTAGCGACGACCGAAGTCCGGAAAGTGCCGGAAACTATTCTTTCCCGCGTCCAGCAGTTTGCTTTCAAAAGGCTAAGCGTTACAGAAATTATCAAAAAACTCCAAAAAATTATTGAAGCTGAAAAAATAAAAATTGACGAAGATGCCGTAAGATTAATCGCAAATTATGCCGGCGGAAGCTACCGCGACGCCGAATCAATGCTTGAACAGTTAAGAAATTGGAGTGATGAGGGTATTGCCAAAAAAGATATTGAAGAGCTTTTGGGCGCGGTTGACTTTGAAAAAGTGAAAGCAATGACGGATTATCTTAATAATGCCGGCGCCAAAGAAGCCATCGATTATGTCGGTTCATTAACCGAAGGAGGGACCGATCTTGAGGTGTTTGCCAAGGCCATTATAAATCATCTGCGAAAAATAATGCTTATTAAAGTGGATAGCTCCCTTTCAAGTTTAATGGCGCAGGAATTAACGCCGGAACAAATGGAAATTGTAAAAAAACAGGCGGATGTTTTTTCTCTTGATACTGTGGCGCGGGCAATTCGGATTTTCATGGTCGCCCAAAATGACATTAAGCGTTCACCCATCCCCTCTCTCCCTATAGAACTCGCCGTCGTGGAAATTATTAACAACAAAATATAATCATTGCGAGGTCGCAATTATTGCGGGATCGTCTAATGGTAGGACATCGCCCTTTGGAGGCGAGTATCTTGGTTCGAATC
>ERZ1292644.265-Hain-H14-01um-R2-265-length-38901-cov-20_pt2 | contig 32258 bp, 49 predicted proteins | sample MGYA00564402_ERZ1292644 | MGnify/ENA primary metagenome ERZ1292644 (study PRJEB36523, sample SAMEA6512644) | groundwater metagenome | collected 2019-01-09 | study: AquaDiva: Metagenomics assemblies of 32 groundwater samples
TCGTCGGGGTACTCGGTGGCATAGAGCTGGGAGACCTGCTTCTGGTGCCGCCTCCAGAGCTTGAAGATGTCCGACTCGTCCACCAGGTCCTCCGCAGTATGCGGATCGAGCCCGCCCTGGATCACGGCGCGAACCATTTGGTCGCGGAGTACCTCGGGATCGTCGGGAACGTCGAAGCCCTGATCCGCGAAGTGGGCCTGGATATCCGCCCAGGCCGTGTCGATGCGGTCGAAGTAGCCCGTGTCAGTGAGACGCTTCTTGACGGCCTGGAGCTCGCGGAAGATCGGCACGGTCTTGAACCCGAGGTTGAGGTTTTCGTCCAGCCGGCCCTCGCGTTCGGGACCGAGCTCGCTACGGAAGGCGTCAAGCGCCTCCATGAGAGCTTCCCGCTCGTCGGGGTTCGTATCGCTGTCAGGGTAGCGATCAAAGACCTGCCCGTAGTCGTACAGGTCTTGCACGAGGGTTCCCGGCCGCTGGGGATCGTCGCGCGCGTCAACGCCCTGGGCCTCGAGGATGCGCTGGACGACGTCTTTTTGGTAGCGCCGGTTCGTCTGTAGCTCCGAGATCGCCTCGCGCGCCTCGCCTTTCGTCATGTCGCCGGAGGCAACGTCGCGCGCAACGCCCTTGAGCTTATCCAGGGACTCCGCCTCGATCTCACGCGACGCCTCGTAGGCAGCCGCCTCGGGGGTCTCGATCTCCGTCCCATAGTGCTTCTCAATCTCGCGCAGCTCGTCCGCGTGCCGCTTGTCGAACTCCTGCCGATCCTTGGGGTGCAGCTCGCTGCGAATCCGCGGCGCACGCCCCTCGAGCTCCGGGTAGTCGTCGAGATCGAGGTCGCCACGCTCGATGTCTTCGTTGAGCATGTTGTTGATCTTCGTCACAGACGGTGTGTACGACGTGGTGCCGAGGCCGACGAGTTCGCCGAACGCCATCGACGCAACGGGCCAGCCCGACTCCTTAATCGCCTCCTCCATTGCATCTGCAAAGAAGGGCGTAAACCGATTCGCCACCTCGTGCTTGAGCGTTGCCCAGTCTCGATGCAGCTTCCGCCCCTCGAAGTTTTCGCCAGCCCAGGCGTCGGCAGCAAGTGCCGCACCAGGCGCGAGCTTCGATTCGAGGATGCCCTGGAGGATGTCGCGGATGCCCGCGTCTTTGAAGGTGCCAATGTCGGTCTTGATTGACTGGCCGCCAGCCGCCTCAGTGCCAACGCGCACTGCCGTTCGGATCAGCGACCCCCAGCCGCGCAGGATGTCTTGGCGGGTTCCAGCCACCTGAACCTTCCCCCAGTCGGCACTTCGGGGGTCAAGCTCGATGTCGGCGCCAGCCGCCTTAGCCAACGCGAGGACACCAACGGCGGTTCCCGCGTACCCGAGCAGCCCGCGCGCTGCGAGCTTCCGAACGTAGGCGCTCTTGTGGAAGATGTAGAAGGGCGACTGAACCAGCGACGCCTGAAGCCGCGCAGAGTAAAGCACCTGGTTGAGGATAGGCGCGTACCGTTCGGCCGGCCCGAGCGTACCACGGCCCGTCAGGCGGTTGGCAAGGTTCATCGCACCATCGATCTCGTCGGTGGTCTTGCCGAGCTTCCGCATGTTGGCGTACCACTCGCTGCCAAGGTGGTAGCGGATCGCCGCCATGCCCATGCGGAAGGATCGGGCGGTTTGCCGAACGACGGGCACCTTCTCCGTGAGGAAGTCGCCCAACCACGTCTTGGCAATCTGACCAGCGCGCTCCTCCATAACCGCCTCGCCCCGCCCGAGCTGCTCCTCGATCCCGCCCAGGTCCAGCCCGCGTTCAAGGAGGCTGTCGTAGTCCGGCTGGCTCGAGATGTACTTGGCGATGTCGTCGCTGTAACGGCCGCTGAAGAGGGCGCGGATGCCGACCACCGACCCCTGCGCCCACTGCCGCGGAAAGGCGATGACGCCACCAGCCTGACGGAGCATCCATGAGATATCGCCGACGCCTGACTGGAAGAGGCGCTGGATGTTGATGAGCGGGACGGCCTCGTGAACGGCCCGCTTCCAGAAGCCCATCCGTTCAGTGATCGCCGCCAACGCATCCTTGGGCAGAATTGGCTTGAGGAGCGCCAACTGGTGGGGAGCAAGCGTGTACCCGTTCAGGAGACTGTCGAGCGCGTCGAGCGCGTTAGTGGAGTCGTGAACCCGTGTCGGGTACGCCGCGCGGAGGGCATCCTCTAGGGCCAGGACTTCCGTATCGTTGAACGCAGCGCGCGGAATGGTGAGTTCACCCTGGGCGTCGCGGACGCCGATGATCGGCATCTTGCGCTTGCCCTTCATCGCGCTACGGGCCGCAGCAGCCACACGACCGGGAGCTCGGCCGGGCTCGGCGGCGGCACGCTCGGCTGCCTGCGCCGCAGATGCGGTCTGCTGAAGCAGCTTCTCCTGGATCAGCGCGCCCGACTCGCCCTTCAGCCGCGTCGACGTACGCACCAGGTGTTGCAGCTTCTCCGTGGCGTCGCCCTGCATCTTCGCCTGGCGGACGGCGTGGACGGAATAGCTCGGCCTGGGTGGGGGGATGGCGGCCTCGGGTGCGGGTGCAGCGGCACCGAGCGGGGGTACAGCACTGGGCGCAGGTGCCTCCTCGAGGCCGACGACTGCCCCGCGCGGGTAGAACACGCGCCGCGTCTTACCCGACTTCGATGACTTGCGCGCCACCCACCAGCCATTGCGGTCGCGGTCGAAGTGGAGGAAGCGGCCAATCGGCTTGTCGGGGGCCTTCTTGAGGGCGGCCGGGCGGTTCGGCGTTGGCTTCACCACACGGGGGAGCGGTGCCTCGGCAGCCGGAGCAGCCGGAATGGCGGCGGGCTCAGCCCCTGTCCGCGCTCCAACCGCTGGGGCGCCGCCGCGCCGTTCTTGAACGATCTGATCCCATAGCTCAGGCTTCACTTGGGATGGGCGCGGTTGTAGCAAGAGGTCGATTCGCTCGCCCAGGGGCGCTACGGACGCTGCGGCATCGTCAGCCACCCTAGCAGGCATCGTCACTTGGGGGCCTTCCCGCCGTGCGGCAGCATCAACAGCCTCCCCCGACGTAAGCTGGCGCCCGCGCACATCCGTAAAGGCGGCACCGCGCCGCTTCAAAGCTGCCCGCGCGAACAGCCGCGCGCCGCCCTCGGAGTTTAGGTCGGCGGTGATGATGGCATCAGGGTTCTTGGCGCGAATGTCGTCGATAGCCCGTTCGAGGAGCGCGGTGCCCGTGCCCTGCCGCTCCACGATGGCGGTTACGTCCTCAATCTTGCCGCCTTCCGGGGTCTCGCGCCAGTCCAGCTTGTCACCCGCCTCGGTGAGCAGGCGGTGGCGACCCTGTTGCACATCGACGGGGCTGCGCGGTGCCTCAAAGATGCGGAGCGCGCCCTCCTCTCCCCCGAGTATAGCCTCCCCCGCGCGCTGCACCGCACGCTGTCCCGCCTCCGACCCCAAGAGGCCGCGGATCGCCTTGCCACCGACGGCGCCAAGCAGCTCCCCACCGCCGCGCCCGCCCACGCCGCCAGCCATCATCATGATGTCCTCGGAGCGCGACGGGTCGGGCTCGCCGCGCGCGCGGTGGCCCGCACGGTTCTGAAGCACGTTGATCACGCCCTCGCTCAGAAGCGGCAGGAGGATGCGGCTGGCGCTCCGCCCCCTGCCGAGAAGCCCCGCCCCGCCGGTAGCGAACGTCGTAGGCACGATCACCTCGGCCGCGTACTTGGCGATGGACGATGCGTTCTTCTCTGGCACACCAAACACCGTCAGCGTGTTGTGAATCAGAGGCCGCGTGAACGGCGTAACGATCTGCTGCTCGCCCTCGAAAATCCGGTTGACGCCACGCCAGGCCCGATCGATATCCGCCGCCTGTGGCACCTCCTGGCGGGCCTCACGGAGTTCACGAACAACCCCCTGGAGGTTCCCGCGAATCCCCTCGCGGGCGATCTCGATGGCCGCCTCGATGGGCTCGCGGATCGGCGCGACGCTTTCGCCGAGTTCGCGGCGCGCGCCGGCGGGGTCGCCTGTAAGAAGCTCCCGCCCCACCTCAACGGGGGCCTCTGCCAGCGCCTTAAAGGGACCGGCAACGAGGCGGGGGACAGCAGCTAGATCGGCCGCGCCGCCCACCAAGTTGCCCAAGCCGCGCCGGACGCTGCCAAACTTGCTACCGGCAGGCGTGTGGGTCGGAATCCGCACCGGCTCCTGAAGCCGCTCGTGGAGGCCGGACACGGTGGCAAACATGCCCTGGAGCACGCGGTCCGCGCGCTCGCGTAGGTCTTCATCGTAGTCGTAGATGGAGTCGTCTTCGCGTCGTGTCGAATCCACGATCCGCTGGAACAGAGAGGCTGGCATGTCCTCCTTGATGAGGCCGGTCGCCAGGCCACGGAGCGATTGCCGCGTCTCATCGTCGGCCATGTCCCACCAGCGCCCAAAGTCCGAAAGCCGCTGGCCGCCCTCCGCGTCGCGCGCCTCCTCACGCAGCTCCGCAATCGGGCGCTTGCCGCGGAACGCGACAGCTTGCATGTACTCAGCGCTCGGCTGATCTGGCATGAAGCTCTCACGGAGCCGTCGAAGCTCCGACTCCTGCTGATCGTGGATCGCCTCCTCGATGGAACGGTTACGGGTAACCCCCGCACCGAGAGCAGCCCACCTATGTTCCGCCTCCCCGCGCATCGCAGCGACGGAGGCGCCAAGCGACTGCTCGGTACGCCCGTAGGCGTCCTCTTCCAGGGCGGCCCAGATGCTCGATTCCGGCGGTGGCTCAGGAGTACGCGCGGGGGTGGGACGCGGACGCGGACGCGGCGGACGGTGATCCACCGCAAAGGGGTCTGGGCGCCGCACAACACGACGCGGCCGACCCTGCTCAGTGAAACGGTAGGGCATGTGGGTAACCCGCTAGCTTACTTGCTACGACGACGCGGCACCATGCCGTGCTCGACGCCTTGGATCAGGCGCCGTTGCGCCTGGGCCATCTTCTGGGTCGTTCGCTTGGCCTTGATGCCGCTAGGCGTGCGCGTCTGGTAGCCGCCAGGAACCTTGCGGATCGTGATTGGCATGAGCCGCTACCTCCGAGGAGCCCGCGGCCCCCGTGGAAGTCGGGGCGCGCGCGGCAGTCCCGTTCCAAGGCGTGGCCGCTGCGGCCCTGGTCGAAATCTTGGTGCACTCGGCCCCCGTGGAAGCCTTGGTGCCCTCGGCAATCCTGTTCGTGATGGCATGATGACCTCCTTACGGTCGTGACCGCCTCGGCTTGTAGTGGATCGGCGCCGCCGGCGCGCGACGGCGTCGCGGGACGCGGGGCATGGTTGGGTGTCGCGGTTGGCTCCGCGGGACTGATCGCCCTCGACGAGGTAGACTGTAAGCCATTATGGCAACCTCCGTGATGGTGTAGTCTGCTTGCTGCGTGCCTTGTCGGTCACGCCCGGATTATCCGACGGGAGACCCTTCTCGGGTGCGCTGAGTGACTTGACTGTGCGCGCGGCTACTTCCTTCTCAACCGCCTCGACTATGCCCACGGCCGGCTCCCAGTCGTAGCCGTACTCCTTGGCATCGAGCGCGCTCCTCGCGTCTTCGGCTTCCTTGCGCGTCGCATAGGACGGGCCGACTGGCGTGTTGTCGTTGGTTCGGATCACCTGGTAGCGGTGCCCGAGCGTGACGAAGATATCATGGTTGTTAGGAATGGCTAGCCCTCCTTTACTCTCTGTAGAAGGTCTTTGAACACCGCAATAACCGCACTCGGTGACATCCTCGCCGCCGCAGCAACAAGTAGCGCGGCAATCGATCTGTCGTCAGCGGGCGGCGGAAGAATCGGCATTAGCTCGGACCACTCCAGAGCACACCACGAACCGTTGGTGTTTGTGCTGCTGTTACGTTGATGAAGCGAACATCGGTAGTGATCTCGAGGCCAGCCTCACTGTACCCTTCAGCCAGCTTGATGTTCAGTCCCGCCGAAGTAGCCGCCTGGTCAAACGCAATGGCAACCGTTCCTGGTCCGTCGTTGACGAGCGATACGACACGTCCCTTCTTAGTGGCCGGAACAGCCACCAGTTGCTGCTCGGTCCCCGCTATAGTTAGCGTGACCAAGAAGGGCGTGTCCTGATCTGCAAACTTTTGCGCTGGGGATGGGGGAGTAATAGGCATTTACAGTAGCTCCTTTGTTGATATGTCGTATCTAGTAGAGCCCGCCCGGCGTAAACTGCTGCGCGATGAACGCTGCATCCTCCGGTCGGTAGCCCACCGACTGCCGCAGACCAGCAAGGGCCTGCTGAATGACCGGCGACGTGTAGCGATAGAACGCAGGGTTGATGCCCTGCTCGAGCGGCGCGTAGCCAGCACGAAGACGGGCTAGCTCGTTGGGGTCGATGAACGGGTTGCCAGCAACCGACCCCGCAAAGAGCTGAGCTGCATTCCGAATCGCCTGGTCGGGGTTGGTGCCCGGCGGCATATCTGGGACTACCCGAGACGGGTAGGGGGCTGGCTGTTGTGGCATTATCGCTGGCTGAGGGGGCGTGGCGACCGACCAGGGGGCCGTTGGGATGATGCGAGGCGTCAGCAACGGTTGTGGTGCGTAGGGAGTAGGCTGTTGTGGCAGCCGCCCCGGCCCCGTCGTATACGGCTGCGTGGGATCGTAGGCAGGCCGCTGGCCGATCACGCCCATGACGCCAGCTTGGGCGTAAGGATCGCGCGGGCGAAACATCGTCTGCCCAGCGATGTTCTTGCTGGGCGGTGAGTACCGGCCAGACGAGAAGTTAGCACTCGGCTGGTTGAAAAGCGCAGGTGCCTGTCGGCTGCGGCGCGGCCAGCGTATCGCCGTCGGCCGCCGTGGCGCTCTTGGAATGCCCACATTCGCCTCAGCCATTACATCACCTTTATGCCAGCACGCAGGCGGGCCAGCTCTTCGGCGGTGAGTGCGGCACCCGCGATCCTCGGATAGGACTGAGAGGGTTGCCTCGAGGCGACCGGCCGGGGAGATGGGGCATTTACTATGCTGGTACGATTCCCTGTGCTGATGACATATGGCGCGGGGCCGACACGCGGCGTCCTTGCCCTCACGCCTGCCGACGCTGGAGCTGCGCCTGGAGAGGCGCCCGGCACGGGGGCTGACCCACCAATCGCGGCCTCGATCCCTGCGCCGATGGGCTCGTTGGTCATTACACCACCAGACAGACGGCGGAGCAATTCCTCGTACACGTTACCGTAGGGCGACGGCAGGCCCCGCCCCCCTGACGCTGCAAGAGCAGCGGCTGGAGCGAGCGTCCCACCGCCAGCCGTCCCGTACATCTGGAGCGCTGGCACGATGCTGAAGGGGTCACGCTGGACGGACGTTAGGTGTTCAAGGAGCCCCTGACCGATCCCAAGACGGCCCAACTCCATGCGCGCCTGGATGTCCCGCTGGCTGATGATGTTGCGCTGCTGGGCATCACGGGCCTCGATGGCAAGACGCGCAGCGTCGAGCGCCTGTTGTGCCTGCTCCTGCCCACCCCCAACGAGAAGGGGGCCGGGAAGGCCTGGGACAGGCGGGGCGGCAGGCAGCGGACCACTTGGAGGCGGCGGCGGGCGGGCACCCGGCCCGGTCCAGGGCGTAACTTGCGGGCCGGTCGGGCTCGGTGTGGGCGGACGGACGGTAGGAACGGTCGGGCTGGGAGGGGAAACGGTGGGCGCTGGTATGTTGATGTACGTCCGCAGATCGTACATGATCGCATCTTTAGTGACCTTCCCCGCCATATAGCCAGACAGGAGCGTTGTAGAGATTCCGAGCGTTCTCGCCTGGAAGAGATCGGCTGTAGTCACCGGTTGGCCGCTTGCAATCCGCGACAGCAGCTCGCGAGCAAACGTATTTCTATCCATTAGACAACCATTCCTGACGGCGCGATGCTCTGCATCTGGTCAATGCGGGCCATGATCCCCGATCCGATCTGTGTGTCCGTGGGCGGCAGGGCCAGTTGGCTCGGGTCGATCTGTGTTGTCGGAACCCTCTGTGGCGTGAAGCCAAGACCGAGGCCGCCCAGGGCACCCGCAAGCGGCCCACCAGGCTCAAGCCCCGCTTGGAACTCCTGACCTGGATCGACCATGTAGGGAAGCAGCGCTCGCGTCTCCTGAAACGCTGCGAGGCGCCGCGCGTCGGACAGACGTATCCCCTCCATGTACGTTGTCGCAGCGTTCGAGGCCGCATCGAGTGCCTGCCCCCGCGCACGCTGCGCCTCCGTGACGCGGTTAGATCGCTCGACTTCGGCAAGCTCGCCCTCCTGCACCTTCGCCATCTGGCGGTTGATCTCAATCTGATCACGCGAGACGCCGACCTCGGCCCAGTTTACGTCCAGCTCCTTGAGGCCCATCTGGTAGTCGAGATCTGCGGCATAGCGAGTGGCCCCTGCTGCCACACGGGACCCGTAGCGGCTTGCGCCCGCCGACCGGCGACTCAACTCCTGGTCAATCCGAGCAGCGAGATCGGCCTCGTAACGGCGCGTGCCGGCCATAAGGTCGGCTTCGTACCGCTGTTCGGCAAGGGACGCCGGATCAGCACCAGCACGACCGCCATCCTGATCGCCGATCAGAAGCGCGAGCAACTGCTCCGGCGTTAGTCGGGGAGCTTGGTAATCCTCACCGGGTATCGGCAAGTGTGGCCCAGACCTAGGTGTGTGAGGCATGTACAACTCCCGCCAAGTTAGCGGCACTCAGTATAGCAGACTTCTGGCGCCGCGTCAATCTACTCGAGGTTCTCATCACCGAGTTCTCCCTCAAGCAGTGAGTCCAACATATCCTGTGACAGCTCGAGCGGCAGGTAGCCAGAGTAGGTCAGGTCGGTCAGAATCCCATCCACCAGATCGAGCGCCCGCTGGTAGATGTTGTTCGCGCGCGCGTTCAGCCACTCTGCACTCAAAAGCGGTGGGCGCGCCGCGGCCGGCATTAGACCACCACCGGCTGCTCAGCGCCCTCTGGGACCGACGGGCCGTACTCGCTTGTGTACTGCGTGGGCGGCATACCTGCGCCCGGTACACGGCCCGTCAGGTCAGTTGCCCGCATGGGCTGCGCGCCACCACCACCCGCGAGCCCTGTTGCGGGGTTGACTGCCATGAGGTCTTCCGCTGGCATCTCCGCCGGCATCTCCTCTGGCGGTGGTTCGGTAAGCGCCGCGAAGCGTCGCTCGACGGCGGCCGTGATCAGGTCGGATAGGCGTGGCAGGATGCCCTCCATCACCCGCTTGAGGCCCTTCCCCTCGAACACGCGGGCGATCTCATCCTCAGGGTTCTCCGCGCCCGACTGCTCAACCACTGTCTGATAGCCGATGATGCCCGCCTCCTCCTCCTCACGGAGCGCTGCCAGCTTCGCGTACTTCGTTGTCGGCGTCTCGGCACCAAGGGTGACGATGAGGTCGAAGTTGAGGTCAGCCATCTCGGGCGTCAGGCGCGCACGATCCTGCACGCGGAGGGCGCCTCGCTGCCCCTGCCGCTGCCCATCCGGCAACGTCGGAATGTAGACCGTTAGCCCGTGCCGCCGAATCGCGTAGAGGACGCCCATCAGCAGCTCCTTGATGGCGTCGGCGCGCGCGGTCTGGTAGGGCACCATCTGGATGTCCGCCTGCGCCACTTGCAGCGCGAGGCGGTGCCCCGACGTGTCCGAGGTCGCGTCACCCGACAGCACCTCACGGAAGCGGTATGCCGACTCCTCGCTGATGATGCGGTCGGCGATCCGCTCGAGGTCACCGGACGGTGCCTCGATGCGCTTGATCTCGCCGGGAATGAGGGGAATCTCCCCCTCGCGCTTCTTGGGAGCCTTCGTGTCGTCCGTAGGCGACGGTGCCGACTCCGGCTTGACCATCGCGTAGGGAGGAGCCAAGGCGCCCTCGAGGGCGGCGCTAAGCTGCGCCGTACCGAGGACGTTGAGCTCCTGTGCCGCGACGAGCGATGCGAGAATCGGCGGCTGGTACTTGTCCTCTTCCCGATCCTCGGTGGTCACGTCGGCCGGCACGAGGGCGTACCCCGTCGTGTAGGGGCCAAAGGGGTTGGTGAACCGGAGGATGACGCCCTTGTCCTCGTCCCGTGACTGCTTCCGCGATGCCTTCGGCGCCTTCTCCGTAATCTTGGGGTGCTCGATGAGAATGACGATCTCGGTGCGGGACCGAATCTCGGTGTACAGGCAGCGGAGGCTGAGGTCAATGCGCGAGTTCTGCGGCTCGCCACCATCGCCCACGACGTCGCTGCCATCCTCGTCCACAAAGAGCCGCGACCGCGACGAGTCGAAGCGGAGGCGCTGGTCGGCGAAGGCAGACAGCAGCGGGTTGAGGCGCTTCTCGCTCACCTCAGCGATGAGTTCGATCCCGTCGTCGTCCGTGAACCAGTAGCAGCGGCCGACTGGATCGACCGCGACGAAGCGAACGGGCGGCAGCTCTGCACGCAGGGCCGTCTCCGTGACGGTATCGTAGGCTTGATCCTCACGCGCCTCGGCCCCCTCCGGAATCTTAGCCAGCTCCTTCCGGTAGGACGCGCGGGCCTTGTTTCGTGCCCCCGCACCGGGCTTCGTGTCGTCTTCGTCCTCCTCATCGATCGCGTCCAGGTCGTAGGCGCCCAACGTGTCGCCGTGCCCCGGAACCCAGACCGCCTTAGCAAGACCCAGCCCGTCGCCCTGCTGAAGCTCCGTGAGCTTCCAATCGAAGGGCACCTTGCCGCGGTTGGTCCACTTATAGAGCGCCTTAACACCGTCCTCGAGTTCTTGCCCAAGCGCCTGACTCTTAGGCTCGTCATCGTGGATCACAACCTCGAAGCGCGGCTTGTTAGCCACCAGACGCTTCGTGCGGACATGCACCTCCTGGTTGGGCACCTCTGACTGATGCACCATGAGTGCGGTATCCGCGACGCGAGGGTTAAGGGGGAGCGCCTTGAGCTTGTCGTGCATCCGCCGGAAGCGCACGTCACGACGGGCCTTCCAGACCTTGTCGCGCTCAAGGAACGGGCGACGGAGTTCGTCAACCAACCTCCAGAGGTCGCTGTGGCTAGCGAGCTTCAGTGACACTAGCGATACCCTCGATCCCGCTTCGTGTCCCACCCGGTCGGCGTATCAATCTCATCAAGCGGACGTCGCACAATGCCCTCGGGCCGAAGGAACAGGCGGGTCGGCTGACCCTTCGACGCCCCGCCGCGGTAGGCGTGCATCACGCCATACCGGAGCGCGTCGGCCGCATGGTCTTCCCCGTCAGAGTCCAGGTCCTCCGGCCGCTGCGGGTCCTGGATGAGACCTGGAATGGTGCGAATGAGGTTCGGACAGCTCGAGAAGACGCGCATCTTAGGAGGCACGAGAACGCCACCCGTCGGCGCTTCCTGCCAGTCGATGAGTTCGCGCATGAGCCGCCAGCCCGCAACGCGATCCTTGCCCCCCGGCACCACGCGCGTCTCGGTGCCGAACTCGGCTTCCCAGTCGGCACTCATCGGCGAGATGCGGTCGCCCTTAACGTTGACGGCGCCGAACATCGACGGGTCGAGGACGATGGCGCGCACCTTCTCCTGGGTGTCCGCCACGATCTGCCGCGCCCGACGAATCTGGCCGCTGAGCGCCACGCCGCGCCCGTAGTGCTCGCGGTAGACGAAGATGTGATCGCCACCAGGCGGCCGGGCGAACCAGAGGACGGCGTAGGGGGCATCGAAGCCGTAGTCCACGCACATGAAGCGATCCCAGTCGTTCGGGATTGCAAAGGGGGCGATGACGTGGATCTCGGGGCGCCACCGCATGAAGAATTGCCCCGTGAGCACGCGCCAGTTACCGAGCGCCTTCGCCTGGTACTCCTCCCACGGAAGCGCACGAAGGCGCTCGAGGTAGCCGGGGTCGGCGTCGAACAGCGTCCGATTGTCAGTCACGCGGGCGGGAATGAATTGCCGCGTCATGCCGCCCTCAGAGACGGGCGCGCGCCAGACATCAAACGGCGTCGCCCCACTCTGCGGGTCATCAATGCGCCAGCGTCCCTTGACCCAGTCGTGTCCGATGCCCAGCGGTGTTGCGCCCGCACGAAGCCGCGGCCCCGGCCACCAGGGGCGCGTCGAGCGGCAACGGGACGAGAGGTACGTGTACTGAAACTGCGAAAAGTGGGTCAGCTCGTCAAAGAGCATGAAGTCGAACTCGGCCGTGTCGTAGCGCCGGGCGTCGTCATCCTTCTCGCAGAAGCGGAACATGAGGATCGAGCCGTTCGGGAAGATCAGGTCGTGCCGCGCCGACGCGAAGTGGGCAACCGACGACGGCACCTCCTTCTGGATTTCAATCAGGTGCGTCTCTTCAAGCTGTGGGTAAGTGCGCCGGAACAGGACGCCCCGCGCTCCTGGGTTGGACATGCAGTAGCTCACGCCGTAGGCGCGGAGGGCGTAGCTCTTGCCCCCGCCGGCCGCACCGCCGTAGAGCACCTCTTCCGCATCCGAGAGCATGAAGCGCGTCTGCGGGCCGGGGTGGGTCTCGTAGAGCACGCGGACGCCGTCCGTGGCGTGGCCGTTCGTCGGCGCCCCCTGACGGATCGCCTGCTGCTGTGCGCTGAGCCGCTTCCTCGTCACGACGCCTTCCTACGTCCCACGCTGATCACCTTGGCCCTTGGCGGTAACGCAATAGACTTCTGCGGCCCCTTCCGGGTCAGCTTGCGGTTCGTTCGTCGAGTCTCCTCGCGCGCGGCCCGCCGCTTCGCCTTCGCCGCCTTCGACTTGGCCTTGTACATCCAGCTCGGTGAACTCCGCGTCAAGGTAGTTGCCATTCGCCGCCTCCAGGGCCGGCCGCCACGGTATGACAGCCACAGGCCCGCCCTCGTTGCCCGTGATCTCCAGCCTCGACGGCACCTTGCCCATGCCCCGGTCCACAAGGTACTGAAGGGCCACGAGGCTCGGCTGCTGCCGGTAGACCACCAGACCGATGCCGACGACCTCCTCCTTGCCCGTCTCCAAGTCCCGTAGGATGAGCTGCCTGGGCTTCTCGCCCTTTGGCGCCGGCGCCGCAACGAGGACACCCTCGGCCAGCTCCATGAGCTTGGCGAGGTTCCGCTGGAGCCGCCGGCGTGTCCAGGCGTCCGCCCGCGCAATGGCACTGGTCTTGTTCACAACCTGCGGCGGGCGGATCGTGGGCACCGCGTCGCTGTGCTTTACCATTGCGGCGCCGCAGCACGATCCACGAGGTCGCCAGGAAGAGCACACCTAGGGCCGTGTCGAGCGTGTTGACGCCAAGAAGCAGCCGCTCCCATGGTAGCTGCAAGAGGGTCATCGTCGTGCCCCATCGTCACCTCAGCTCCTACTGGCAGATTGGCAGGGGCGGCGGCGGAGTGCGGAGGAGGACACACCCAGCCCAGCGCATGTCGCGCCAGGAGCACGCCGCCCGAAGCACCAGCATCGCGCCCGCGCTCTTTTCTGCCTGGCTGCGAGTGTACCACAAACCTAACGTGGACGTCAAGGTCAATGTTTAGCCGCCAATTCGTATCTGTTTGAATCTGACGACCCCTTAAGGGCCTGGGAGGATGGAGCCCACGCCTTTACTCTATTCGTCTGGTAACACCAATACTCTCTCTCTCTCTCTAACCTCTTAAGATCAATATAGGGGTCGTCAGATTCAAACGGGCGTGATAAATTTCACACTAGCTTCAAGGGTGGCGATAGTGAAGGATTTCACACTAGATACAAAGCTGGTAACCGAGCGGCGCCAGATGGGGCTCCCAGAGCGCTACTAGCGGCGCCGCAACGGCTACGCTGCCGCTCGTCACGAGTCGCCCCTGGCGGATCGGCTTCGTGTAGACGGGCCGGGAGCACGCCTGGAGCTGGGCGTTGTTCCGCTCCGGCCAGTAGCAGAGGTTCGTCCAGAAGGGGATCAGGAAATGGAAGGCCGCATCTTGGGCGCGCGCCGTGAGGAGGGGGTCGGGCTCGGCGCGACCAGCGAAGAGCTGCTCGTGGGCCGCGTAGTGGGCGCGCCGAAGCCCCACGAGGACGGCTTCGCGCTCGCTCAGTGGCAGCGTCGTCTGGCCGCTCTCGAGGGCCGCTAGGGCGACGTCGCCTGCCCCCTCGACCGCGTAGGCGCCAGCGGCCGCAAGGTGCCTGTCCGCCTCGTAGCTCAGCCAGCGCGGCTTCTCGTCGGGGGGCGGCACGAGCAGGACTGTCAACCTGTTGCTCAGCGTGTGGGCGTAGGGGTAGTCGAACAGCTTGTAGGGGGCAAAGAAGGCCCCATCGGCACCGCAGAAGGGGCAGGCGGGACTGGCCGAGTGGTCCGCGACGGGGTACGGACTCATGCCCAGCCGCTCGCGGATCGCGTGGACCGGCCGCCCGCCGGGGCAGGTGCAGACTACGGCCGGCCGCGGCTGGGGGTGCCAGAGGTCGAGGTCGAGCTGCCAGGCGCCAACCTGGTCGCTCGCAACGATTGTCGCCAGCTTGCGAGGCCGGTCCGCCGCGAGTCGGCGGATGTGCCGCTCCAGGGCTAGAAGGTCAGGCCCCTCCACCGGCACCAGCGGGTGCCTGGGGTTCCAGCTCTCCGGTTGATACCACAGGCGGGCCAACCAGTCCGCCGGCGGAATGTAGCGTCGCTTCGTTCCCACCTACCCCCTCACGCATCTCCACCCACTCACCCGACGGCGTAGTGTAGCGTCGCTGGGCCGGGATACCACTGTGCCGTGCGCGCCAGATCATGTAGTCATCAGCATAGACCGCATAGATCAGACAGCGAGGTCGCGCACGATCAGCGTAGGGGTTGTGGACCGACGGGCAGAAGTCGTCTTCGCCACGGTACTGACAGACGCCTTCGGAGATATGTTCTACGAAGAACCGACGGGCAGTGAGCAGCGAGCGAGGGAACGGACGTTCAAAATGCGTGGGGGTGGAACCGTACAGGGTAACCCATCTGTCGAGTCCGCGTTGGCGCCGTGCGTAGGCGCGTCGATGGAACCGATGAGCGTGACGAGTCGAACAGAAACGCTTGCGGGCCGGCCGGTCGCAGCCCTCGAGGGCGCACGTAAGGCGCCGCTTCTCGTGGGCTTGCCCGTCGTACCATTCTACCTCATACTCGGCCACTTGTCCAGGGCGCCGGTCAGCCTCGGTCGGCGCCTGAGCGTCAAGCTGGCCCTTCGCGTGCTCGGGGATCAGGTACTCGCCGCGGCCGCGCGGGTCGATGTAGAACCGCTGGCCGTCGATCTCAACTGGTGCGGGCGCTGGCGGCTTGCGCTGCGGCATGTCACAAGTGGGCCTTCCGCCTGGTGGCCGCCGCACGCTTGCGGCCACGAGCAACCTTAGCGCGGTGCGCGTAGTAGCCGTAGTGGGCGGTAGAGTGGAAGCAGCGGCAGCCCGGCTGGAAGCCGATCAGCCGATGCGCGACGATGTGCCAGACGAAGTACCAGGCCAGCCAGATCACAAGCGCAGCTAGCCAACCGAACCGGATCGTCAGCTCGAGAAGGCCGTCCATCTCAGCCGATCCTCCTCCTCACTTCTAGCTGGCCGACCTGTTCCATCCTACGCAGTACGTCTTCCAGAAGGCGTACCTGCTTGGATCGTAACTCGTACAGAATCCGCGCCGCGTCCCTCTCTCGGCGAGTTGCATCCACTTCCCGCGCGGCGTCAGTCAGAATCTCCCGAAATTGATTGAGTTTGGGTGTTGACATACGATGCTACCTCACCTCGTCAACGAAGCCCAGCTTCAGGCACTCATCGCTGCTGAGCCACCAATCCTTCCGCTTCCAGCGCGTCTCGATCTGCTTGGCGCTCAGCTTCGAACGGTCGGCGAATATCTGCACGACCCGCTCGCAAATGCGCTTAGCCCAGTCGGTCGTGTCCTCGACGTCGCCGATCTTCCCCACTGCCATAAAGGAGATCTCGTGAATCAGCAGCCAGGCTTCGCGGCCCATGACGCGGTGCGCGCCGGCTTGCAGCAGGATGCCGGCCATCGACGCCGCGTGGCCGAGCGCCACCGTGGTCAGGCGGTGGTCCGTGCGGAGGCTCAGCAGGAAGTCGAAGAGTGCCATGCCGGGAATGACGGCGCCACCTGGCGAGTTGAAGACGACCGTAATATCGCACGTGGGGTCCATGCGCGACCACCGGCTGAGCCGGTCGATGCAGCTATTCACGGACGACCCTGTGACCTCGCTGACAAACTGGTAGACGTGATGGTAGGCGTCGCCCGCGTTGTCGTAGTCGTGTTCTCGCTGAAGCGTTGTGGCGCTCAGCTCGGCAACACGTGCGGTCGCCTCCGCCTGGCGCACCAGTGCCAGCCCGCCTAGCGCCTCCACTTCTACCTTGGTGGTCTCAGCAGCCAGCTTCTTCAGGAAGGCTGCCCGAATCTCCTTGTCGCCTAGCAGCCGGTGGATAAGGCCGTCGTCGTCGTCGTCTGACATGGTCGCTTCCCTCCTTCCTGGCATCCTAACAGTCTCCCTGTGTCTCTGTCAAGTACCCCCCTATGTCGGCAGATAGCCGGGAGTGCCGACGTTTGCTACGATCCCCGTAGCTAGGTGCGGCGAACTGCTAACTTTGCCTCACATATGTTACGGCCGCTGGAAGGGAGAAAAATTGTGGGCGCCGGTAGGAAGCACTCCTCCCTGACACCGTCGCCGGAGCCACCCCCCTTCATACCGACCAGCCGGTACGTACCACCTAGTCGGTTTGGTGGCTGCTAAACCGACCAGTCGGTTTCCTGGCGACAAACATACTGACTAGTCGGTTTGGTGTTGCGAAACAGACCATCCAGTCTTTTTCCGGCGGCGAGTTGCATACCGACTGGTCGGTTTCCTTGCAGCCCGGCAGCCTGGCAGGGCCGGCGCGATGTACGATGCTCGCGCACTAGCAGTACCTTCAAGGGTTCTATTGATCTCTTCCAGCTTCGCGGCCACCTCGATAGTCGCCAATCCCGTCGGTCGGAACCGGCAGCCGACAGCCAGGTAGGAGCGTCGAGACGTCCATCTGGCTACGGGCTGCTGTACTGGGGCGCCGCTGGACACTCGGGCCACGAAGGGCGGCAATGCAGGCGGGCCGTAGCGGGTAGCGGCTGGTGCTAGGCCGTGCTATCATTCTAGCGGCTGGGCCGGGCTGGCTGTGAGGGGCCGCTAGGCGCCGCTAGTGGCCGCTGGACGGTCGCGGAGGGGTAAGCATCGGAGAGCCAGTTGTCGCCTAGGTTTACCTAGGTTTTACCCCTTGTGCTGGCCCTTCAGGCCTGTTACGGTTGCACCGATGATAGCGTTGGAATGTCAGTAGGAGGTGTCCGCTAATGGATCGCATCTGGACAGCCGCTAGCTATCTACTGATCGTGTTGGCGGTCGCGGGAGTACTGGCGGTCGCGGCCATCGTTGGCTATGCTCGCATGGCGGGCAGCGACAGTGACGCGCCGCGGCCAGCACACCACTACCAGCCGGGGCTTGACGCTTCGGACTATGGCGAACCCCCCAGCTGGGAGAAGCAACGAGAGGCCGACTTGATCGCCGATGCCCTTGAGGACCACAAAGACGGCGACTACTAGGGCGCCAAAAGATAGGGCCAAGATTGCCCGGTTGTCCCCTTCAGATCGTGGACAGCTGGGCCGATGGTCGGAGACGAGGAGGTTAATCATGTTTCACGTTCACATAGTTTTTACTGAGAAGGACGGTAGGCATGTCGAGCGCGATACCTTCCACGATAACAAGGCAAGCGCGATGCGCGAAGGTAGGCATGCACGGGTCATCCTTCGCCGCTGCCAAGCGACGGATGCCTCGATCCGTGTCCACAAGGTACTCGACTGGCCCCCCGAACCTTGCGGGCCGTGCCAAGAGAGGATCACGTAATGCACTGGCACTACAGCACGACTCTTCGGAAGTGGATAGTGTGCGGGCTCGGCTTCGAGTGTAAGCTGCTGATCCCGACATACCGGCAAGGGCCACGATACGGAAGCAGCTAGCCGGGCCTTCAGATCGGGAACGCTCCGGCCGATGGTAGCGTTAGATGATAGGAGGAAGCACCAGATGAAAAAGCCTAGGTGTCGCGTTTGTCACGTCGTACTAGACGCATGGTCGGCCAAGCTTATGGACACGTGCGGCGACTGTGCTTGGAAGGAGAGGCCATCATGAGCGCCCGCACGTTGAAGGTTGAAAAGGGGCTCCGACCGATCTATGAATGGACATGGACGCGGCCGGGCGGCGCAATGTACATGGCAACACGCAGCGCGCGCCGGGCTGGTGCTTACAAGCGATTCGCTGTCAGGCTGGGCGGAAGCGTCGAGCGGCGGCGGCTGGACGATGCCGACTTTCGCCAGTACATGGCGCATAGCCGCTAGCCACGAGTAAGGAAGGAGGGGTAACAGCGTGACCAGCCAGCGAAGCGGACTCCGGCCGGCCAATGCGGAACATTCGTCGCGCTAAGCGTTGCCAAGTGTGCACGCTGTCGCAAGTAGCAAGCAGTAGCAAGTAGCCTGATACGGAGGGGAACAGACCATGATCAAGATAGGGCAGACACTAGGCGGGCGACTCACGGGCTGGGAGGGCCGGGCCATCCGAGCGTTCGAGCATGACTTTGATCGGGAGCTCACGCTTAACGAATGCGTGGCGATCACGGCCAACACGCGCAAGGATGTACGCGCCCACTTTAGGGCCGAGACAGGGGAGGAGGCACCGTTCTAATGAATGCGACCATGCAACGGATCTCGAACGCGGTAACACAAGCATCCGACGCGCGCACGCCCGGCAATCGGAGTATCGGGCACCGCTACGGTTATCAGGTGATCCGTACTGGTGACGGCACCGTACAGGCCTGCTACCGTGGAACGGTAGTGGCCGCGTTCTCGCCGGACTTCGCCAAGGTGGTACTCACTACACGGGGCTGGCGTACCACCACGACGAAACGGGTTATGAACGCGGCGCTTGACGGCACGCGATACGAAGTGTGTCAACGTCGCTTCGAGTGGTATGTCGGGCGACGCGACGAGCTCGGCAACTGGACGGAGCAGCCATTCGAGGAGGGCATGACGCTCGACCTTGCGCCGGGCCACTGTCCAGACCCCCGCCACGAGTAGGCAAGTAGAAGCACCAGACGAGCTTAGGAAAGGAAGGTGTAGACATGAGGACCTTCGAACAGTTGACGGGGCCAGAACAGGAAGCGGCGGTCGAGTACGCCTTGACCGACCTGCTCCGAGCCATCCTCGAAGAGGGACTACGGTTCGACGACGCCAAGAACGGCGACGATCTGCAAGCCTGCATCGACGCGGCGTTCGCCAAGGCCGAACGGCTGCAAACGCCGTGGTTCGCGGGCGAATACATCATGGACGCCCGCTTCGATCCGGGCGCGGGTCACATCCTTGAGGCTGACGGGCTATGGCCCGTGGCAGAGCAGCTACGCGGCATGGCCCAGTGCGACGCCGAAGACACGCAGTACGCGAGTGACGACGACGGGCCAATTGCCCGGCTCACGGGTACGCTGGTAGACGGCTTCAAAGTGAGGGCGGTCTAATGGCTGCGACAATCGCCTACGCTGTTGGGTTCAATAAGGATGGCAACCGGCAGAGCAGCCAGGCATCCCGGCTCGGACATGGGGCCGCAATGGGGAACGCGAACACGTACCGAACATTTGCTACCGCGTGGGTCAACGCGGACGGGAGCGGATACGTCACAGTAGCCCGTAACGGCAAGACGTTGCACCACTTTACGTTTGACGCGGAAGAGAGGGCGGTATGACGGCTATCGACGCGCTCGTACATGATACGTCCCAGCTACCACGGCTTACGCCCAGCGAGGCGGCACCTAGGCCGGGCTGCGGCGGTGGCTGCGGCAGTACGTGCCCCGTAGCCGACTGTTCGATCTGCGAGGGGCTGACATGGTGCCATCGCTGCGAGCGGCGAAGGGCGCCGCGCGACCAATGGAGCACGTTCACAAGAGAGGAGGCGAGATAGCATGGAGTGCACCATGAGCGGCCGTCTACTGGCGAAACGCATTCTATGGACGCTCAAACGGCGAAACATCTGCTATACGTGCTGGCGGGATCATGAGCACGGCGGATGCTACGTTCTATGGTGCGAGCATGGATGCCGGAAGGTGGTAGCGCCATGAGCGCCGGCGCACACCACGGGATCAACGGAGCATCTTCACCAGAGAGGAGCAGTAACATGGGAAACGATACATGTGAGTGCGTGGACGTGGGCTGCAAGGGGTCGGCCGCATACTGTAGCAAGGTGCCACGGTGCGGCCTTCTGTACCGGGTGGACATGGGGCCAGCTGGCGCCGGGCTGGTGTTCTGCGAGCCGTGCGGCGACGACGCCCTAGAATCCGGCCTGTTCGTGGAGACCAGTGACGACCTGCCATGCACCGAGGCCGACGAGGCCCAGACCAACGCGCTGCTAGCGACAACGCGAACAAGAGAGGAGTTAGATCACATGTTGTTCCAAGTAGACTATACAGTACGAGACCGCGACGACAAGCGCGACCAGACCGAGCACGACATCGAGGCCGCGACGCCACAAGGGGCGCTGCTCGCGTTCCTCTGCGACTTCCTCTGTGCCGACCCTACGTTTGTGCTGGACCTCGAAGATGAGGAGCGGACGCTCGAGGATTGGTCGTCGTACTACACGAATCACAAGGGCATGAGCGTTACGATGGCGTTCTGGAGCGAAGATTGTATCATCGAGGTCGATGCCGTTCGTATCGAGGACACGCGCATCTGCCCGACCTGCAAACACTCGGGCGAAGTCGGGCGAGTGAGGGTCTAGATGGGCAGTCTGGCTCTAGTAGATCGGAGGTAACATGGCACCTAGTGACGGTACAACATTCCGCCTGTTCATCGACACTGACAACGGTTCATTCGGCGACGACGGTACCGCCCGTGGGGTGGAGGTCGCGCGTATCCTGCGCGAAGCCGCCGCGAAGATCGAGATCGAGGGTGACGCCTGGAATTGGTACCACACACTCCTCGACGTGAACGGTAACGACGTGGGCCGGGCGGCATTCAAGCGGCGTAACGACGGTTGGCCGCATGACGGGTAGGTAGCGGGGACAGGCGCAAGGCGCCCAATGATGGGCTTCCGTATGCGACCGCCAAAGGATCGGCTGACGCACGGCCCCTATGCCGGCCAATGGTATGTCTGCCGCTGGTGCCGCAAGGCGCGGGCGGTAGGCAAGTTGTACCCGTGCCCTACCATGCGTAACGTTCCGAGTAACGTGCCGTGGGGTGTCTCGTGTGAGCCCGACGGCGAAGGAGTACGAGTCTAGGTAGAGGCGAGGAGGTAAAGCGAACATGAAAGTCACGACGTTCCGACTGTTCATTGACACAACTAACGATGCCTTTGGGGACACGAGCGTAACCCGCGCGCGTGAGACCGCCCGCCTACTGCACGACATAGCCGGGCGGATCGAGGCAGGGGCTGGCTGGGAGTGGCACCACACCATCCGCGATATCAACGGAAACGACGTAGGGTGCGCAGAGTTTGTGCACGACTAGAGTTAGAAGAGGAGGTAAAACAATATGGAAACGATCGGTTTTGCCGATATGCTACTGTTCAGCGACGCGCGCGAGTACGCTGCTATCCTAGCGGGGCTGCGACTTCGCCAACACCAGATCAACCCGAGCGGGACGCTGGGCATCAGGCCGGGCGAGCTGCCCAACACTGACGAGATCGCGTCATGCGGCGGCGACTTCGCGCCACTAACCGAGACCGAGATCGAGGCCCTGATCGACCGACTGCAGACAGCCTAGACAGGGTCACTAGCAAGGAGGGTAACATCATGGCAACAATCCAAGAGCTGGCACGCGAGCTAAGTGGTGCGCTCGAGCACGCCCGGCGGTCAAGCGGCGAGCACGAGCCCGGACTAGATCACTATGTGCGCCGCAAGGATGGCTCGCCTCAGTGGGTGGCGGATGTCTGCCGCGCAGCGCATGGCGCCCTTCTACCGGATGACTGGCGGTATGAGTTCATCAAGGACGCAGCCGGCGCGCTAGCGGAGAACGGCGGCGACCTAGACGCAGCGCAAGAGGCGCTAAACGATGGCGATCACTACGTCTACACGAGCCAGCTCACGGGCTGGCTGCACTCGAGCAACAGTCGCTTTGCCTACGTGGATGAGGATAGCGAGTTGTACAACCCCGATGCGAACATGACTACTAGGCTGGCTTGCGGTATCGGGGCCGAGCAACGCGAGACGTTGGGGCTGGTGTACCGGGCGCTCGAAGAGATCGTAGACGACGCGGAGGAGGAAGAGGAGGACGACCCGCCGACCCCGTAGGGGGCTGGTCCCCCGTATCTGTTTGAATCTGACGACTACTATATTGATCTTAAGAGAGAGAGAGAGAGAGATTCGGGTAAAGGCGTGGAGCCCCTTAAGGGCGCCATAGATTCAAACAGATACGGGGCTTCGGTAAGATAGAGGGGAGATTCGACCTTGAGCCTACGGTTACGCCTTGCCCTAGCCCTCGCTGTGGCTGCGCTACTGGGGCTGGGGCTGCAAGGGGTGTGTCAGGCACCGCTACCAGTGGCCCGGCCACCGCCAGCGGCCACACAGACGGTCACGCCTAGCGCCACGCCCACGGCGACGCCTACGCCTACGCTGCCCGCCTACAGGGTGACGTATTATGGGGAGGGCTTTCGTGGTGGCCCCCTCTGGTGTGAGGCATACGGCTACTACGATCCAGACGACCCGACCACGGCGGCGAGTGGGGTAGAGGGGTTCGGCTGCGGTACACGGCTCGAGCTGTGTAGTAGCGACGACCGCTGCCTTACCGTCGTGGTCAAGGATCGGTGCGGTGGCTGTGGCGAGCGGCACATCGACGTGAGCCCGGCCGCATGGAGGGCGCTCGGCCGCCCGGACTACGTCACGGTGCGGGTACTGGCAGAAGGCGTCGAGGCGACGGCGGTACGGACTCTAGCGCGAACAGGTGGGGAGCGGCTCCCGCCTGTGGCGCTAACAGGCGGCGATTTTGCTGCGCTGCCAGTGCGACCGGGGCTGACTATCAACCGCTCCGGCTGCGCCTCGGACGGCAAATGTTGGGGCTTCAATGCGTACTGGTGGCCCACCAACGAGATAGTGATGATTCCTGGTGAACCGTACTATAAGGAAGCTCACGAAAGATGCCACGCCCACCAGGCTTGGGCCATCGGGCGTGATCTATCACCATCGGAGTATGATCTCCATCCGTGGTACGACAGCCAAGAAGGCCAGACATTCATGTCCGAGATCGGGGTTCCTGACCCCTGGCCGTTCTCACACAGCGCCATCAGCGGACTAGAGAGCTTCGCCTGGGTCTGTGGGTTTTATTATGCCGACTCACAGCAGTTGTACGATCTTTGCCAGGTATGCTATGACTGGGCCAGCCGAAATCTACCCTAAGCAATCCTGGTTCTGGAGTAGGGTCGCCCTCCCGAACGAGAATGGGTGTCGGGAATGGGCGGGCGGTCGAAACACGTTCGGCTACGGAATCGTCGCCTCTAATGGGCGTCCAAGGGCGCACCGTCTTGCCTGGGAGTTGACCTTCGGCCCGATTCCCGAAGGACTGTTCGTCTGTCATCATTGTGACAATCCTCCATGTTGCGAGCCCCTCCACCTGTTCCTGGGAACGCAGAAGGACAACGTACAGGATGCCGTCGCTAAGGGAAGGATGCGGAACGGGCGGCGCGAGCGTACTCAATGCCCAGGTGGGCACCCATACGATGCCGCCAACACCTACACTACCAAACAAGGTCGTCGTGTTTGCCGCACGTGCCATCTACAGCGGATTCGGATCAAGCGCGATCAGGTTGCGGGTGGGCGGGCCAGTGTGCTAGTATCGATGGGAGGAGATAAGCCATGAGTCCGCCGAAGGTCAAGCAGTCGGCGCTGCGTGGTATTAAGAAGCTGGCCGACGTGCCAGGGCCGGAAGCATCCGGCGACGTGCTGCTAGCCCACTACCGGCGCGTCCAGGAGCAGATTCGTGCGGTACACTCATACGACGACGTGGCCTATATCTGCTTCTGGTGCGCGGATAGCGAGACCGATCTGGTGTTTGCGAAAACCGAGCAGCCGCGCGGTCGCGCGGTGTACTGTACGGCCCGCTGTCGGGACGCCTACGCTGCCTACATGAAGAAGGTCATCGTCGGGGAAGGAGGGTAGCCACTATGGGTAGCGGTATGATGGGCGCGCGTCCGCTGGCTGACATGACGCCGAGTACCGATCCATCGGGCGACAACACGCCGTTGACGCCGGAGCAGGAAGCGGAGATCGATGCACTGGCGGCGTACTGGCGGCGGCTTGACGCGCACACACGAGGGCCACCGCCTGGATGGATCAAGCGTAGACAGGATCAGATTCAAAAGGAGGAGGCGCAACAGTGAAGATCATTTTTTCGGGGCCTACGCTCGAGCAGGATCACACGTTTGATCCGTCCGAGGTCCGCGGCATCTACTTCCTAACGGATAGCCCCGGCATCTACCCTCGCAGCGACGACACCCTGGACATTCCGCTGATCCGTGGCGAGCGGCTCGTGGTTGACCCGAACGACGGCCCTAGGGCGACGGCGCCACACTTCTACCCGCTCAAGGTAACTGTGATCGAGCTGGCCGACGATGACGAGTGAAGAACAGCAGCGACGCTGGGACGTCGGGACACAGGAGCACACCGACCAGAACCTCTACGCGCGCTACCATCGAGACGTGTGGCTACCGGATAGCGTGCGCGTGGCGGCGGCACAGTTTCTACCCAACAAGGGCACAGACCTGCCGCTAAGCTCGCACTACACAAGGCTACAGGGAACGCGCCGGCTGCCCCCGTTCCTTCACATGCCGCGCCAGTACGATCTGATCGACGTGACGATGGTGCGGGGGACGGGTACAATCTTCCGCGTCTTCATCCGGGCGGCGTGGAACCGACACGTGGACATCTGCATGGTGCTCGAGGGCGACCATGAGGTGGTGACGGCGTTCTTCATCAGCCCGACCGACACACACAGGACGCTGGACATTAGCGTCTACGAGCCAGCGCCGCCTAGCCCCGCTGAGCAGCAGCTCATCGCTGCCCTGCCGCTAGGCACTGATGGCTAAGATGGTGGCGTGGCCTCATCCTGCGTGGGAGCCCCCGGACTGCTGGTTTCGCTACATTCAATGTGGCTGGGGTGAGGATCATGCGCCGCATCTCGTCGGCGCGCGTTGGGAGGATGCAGCTGGTAACGTGTCGGGGTTTGAGCACCGAACGTGTCTCACGTATGCAATCGTCCAGGGCGTGATCGAGCGCAATGGCTAGGATCAGACGACGCCCCTATCCGCTACGGGCGGAGCGCGCGCGCGTGGGGCCGGAGTACGGCGTGCGCGGGCAGCTCCAGCGAAAGCCAGCTGACCAGAGGACAACGGACAAGCAGAGGAGATAGGACACCGTGGCCCGCATTGTGTTCCAACTTGCATGACCTGTCGAAGTACACCAGAAATGCTAAGCTGTACCGCCTGTAGCCTACATAACTGGCGGCATCTTGTAGTGCCAGGACACGGGAACCCCGACGCTGACATAGCGCTAATTGGAGAAGCGCCAGGTAGGGTGGAGGATGAGCAGGGCAAGCCGCTCGTAGGCCCAGCCGGACAGAGGTTCAACCGCCAGCTACTAGCCGCTGGGATCGACCGTGCTGCCGTCTGGTGCGGCAACCTAGTGCTCTGCCGGCCCCCGGACAACCGCCTTCGTGACTACCCTGACGCACGCGCTCGCTGCCCTGACCTCTGGCTCTGGCCCGCACTCGCTGCTGTCAAGCCGCGCGTCGTCGTGGCGATGGGGGAGGCGGCGGGGTCGCTGTGGTTCCCTGGCCGCCGCGCGACGGAGATCTCCAAGCTCGCTCGGATGTGCCAGCCACCCCGCTCTAGCGCGGTTGGGTGGGGGGCCTACGTCGTGGTCGGCTCGTTCCACCCCTCGTATGCGTTGCGGGCCGGGGGTGACTGGAACGATATTGACGATCTGATCGTAGCACGGATGCTCCTTGCCCGTGAGCTGGCAGAAAGGGGCTACTAATGCTTGCCCTATGTTGCGATAACTACGGTGCGGGGTGTAACAAGCGGTACTACCTCACAACGCGGGAGGTCTACCGAGTGCTTGATGGGTCATTTCCAAAGACGCTGGGCTGGACGGTCTCGGAGCAACTCACTGATTTCTGCCCGTCGTGTAGTGCGGAACGCGACGACCACGCGACGGGAACGGCCCCGCCCGGTGATCGATGACTAGTTGTGCGGAATGGCTGATTCGATGGCAACCTATTTAGACACCAGCTCCCTAGCCCCGAGCGCTGACCTCGCCGCCCGGCGGTGCCGTGAGTTGCAGCTAGGCGGCCAGCTCGTACCCGAGCTCTGGCGGTACGAAGTCTTGCAGCAAGCGGGCACCGGCGACACCGTGATCTGCGGGCCGCAGGCGCTTGACTTCTGGCGTAAGCTGAGCCCGCAGGCACGCCTCTACTCCGTTGCTGACCTCGTTAACGCCGACCCGCTCACCGCGCGCATGGAGACGTGGGAGGAGTGGGCGATGGTGCAGTCCGGTATCCCCCGCGCCGACGCGCGCCGCTACCTGGAGGCGCCACCGAAGACGGCACGGCACAAGCGCCATGCGGCCTACCTTCAGGCCCTCTCGATGGCGCACATCATGAAGTGCAACGGTCGGCGCCGCCCTACCATACCTAGCTTCGAGCAGGTGGACGTGGCCGCGGCGCCGCCGGAGCGTCCGTACCAGTGGACGCTCGTAGACAGCGTGGACACGCTTGTCCTGGCGCTTGCAGCCATCGAGCGGGCGCACTCTAGCGGAGACCGGATTGGATACGACACGGAGACGGACACGGTGGGCGACCACCCGAACCCCCACCTTGACAGACTAGTCGGCGCAGCGGTAGCCTGTGGATCGGAGTGCTACTATGGAAGCACAGGCTACGCGCCGTGGCTGGCGGCTCTCTCCCGATGGCTCCCTCAGTTACGCTGGATCGGCCATCACTCCAAGTGGGATCTCGTTGTTAGTCGCCGCCATGGAATCCTGGCTGCTCCTCCTGCGGGAGATAGTCTCTTGGCTGCCTACCTGCTCGGAGTGCCCGAAGCGGGGCTGAAGAAGCTCGTCCGCGACCGTTACCAGGAGACCATGATCACCTACGAGGAGGTCGTAGGGAGCGGCAAGGAGCGGCGGAACATCAGCGAGGTGGACCCCCAGACAGTCGCCGAATACTGTTCAAGCGATGCTTACTGGGCACTACGGGCGACAGGCGACCTGGAGGGGGAGCTTGACGATCAGCGCCGGAAGCTCTACGCCATTGACCTGAAGCTCGTGGAGGTACTAGCGGCGATGGAGATGCGCGGGATCACCTTCGACCGTGTAGCCGCGCAGGACGAACTCGCTACTATCACCGATCAACTAGCGCGATACGGATCAGCTATCGATAGCATGGCCCAAGACTCCGGCTGGAACCGCCCGCCCCGCACCTGGGTCTGCACGGGCTGCCGCAACGGAAAGAACAAGCGACTGACGTGTAGCGACTGCCACGGCGTCGGGCAATTCAGCGAGCGCCAGCCCTTCAACCCCGGCAGCAGCGACCAGGTGGTGGCCTGGCTGCATGACCACCTCGGGCTGCCCGTGCAGGGGATCACGAACATGGGTCGGCCTAGCGTCACGGCACTGGCGCTGCTCCGCCTGCGCGGCGACCACCCTGGGCCGCAACTGATCCTCAAGTGGAAGCAGCTTGATAAGTTTGCCAGCTTCCTCTCGTCCTGGCTGGAGTGGTCGGGGGGGAGCGACGACGCCCTGCATTCGGTCTTCACAATGGCGCGCACCAGGAGCGGCCGCCTATCGTCCACCGATCCGAACCTCCAGCAGGTCAAGCGTGAGTGGCGCCGCTTCTTCGTCGCCCGGCCGGGCATGTCGCTCATCGCCGCCGACTACGGGCAGATCGAGCTGCGTGTCGCTGCCGCTTTGAGCCAAGACCCCGCCCTGATTGAGGCGACTGGGTTTGATTATTGTGAGGGCACGACTTGCACGGGTAACAAGTACCCGCTAAACTTGCTGTATGAGACGGACATGTCCCGTCGGGTGCCCTTGTGGTATACACAGGCGCATGGTAAATGGGCCGCGTCGCCAACCGCTACACCTTCGCACAATGTCCGATGTCGAGTGTGCGTGGGTAGGAGCGCTCCTGGAGGGGGAAGGCACAGTGGAGACAGACCTGAGGACACGGGCTGGTCGAGTCCGAGTGAGCGTGTGGAACACCGATCTCGAGTTGATGTCAGCATTACTGCGGGCGACGGGAGCGGGCAGGGTGCGACTCCTGCGCATACCTCCGCCACCCCACAAGGTACAGTGGGTATGGGTTCTGTACCCTCACAGGGACGTGAAGGAGCTGTGCCGCCGCCTTCTACCATACTCGATGAAGGCTCAGCGGGGGTGGCGAGCGCTCACCTCCACGTGAGGGATATCCACGCACAGAACGTGGAGCGCATCTTCGGCGTTAGTTACGAGCAGCAACAGGCGCCCGACTTTGACACGTCGCTGCGAGTGCGGGCCAAAAACTACGGTTTCGGTGCGCTCTACCTAAGCGAGGGGCAAGAGGTCCAGGTCGTGCTCGAGCAGCAGATTCTCGCCGACGACACGCTCGACGTGCCGGTGCCAACCGTGGGGGAGATTCACGCCGCCATCGAAGTGATCCGTAACACCTACTCGCAGTGCTTCCACGAGTGGATGCCTGCGGTTATTGCACGGGCCGAGGAGCTGGGCGGCTGGGTGTACACCATGCACGGCCGGCCGCGGTTCCTGCCGGAGCTTGTCCACGGCGATAAGTACCAGCGCAAGCACGCGGCTCGGCAGGCGATCTCCCATGTTGTGCAGGGCACGGCGGCTGACTTCCTACGGTTTGCCCTCTTCCGCCTGGATGCGGTGCTGCCGCCCGAGGTGCGGATGCTCGTCAGCGTGCACGACGAGATCCTCTTCGAGGTAGCCGCTGAGACCGCATCAGGGTACGTGCCGCTGATCGTCGAGACGATGCAGCTCGGCCAGCCGCTAGCGCCCGTCCCGATCACGGTGGACGTCAAGGTGGCCGCCAACTGGCATGACGCTCACTGAACGCTTCTGGGCCAAAGTTGACCGCTCTGCTGGGCCGGATGGTTGCTGGCCGTTCATTGGGGCGTGTAACCACGACGGATACGGACTGTTCTCCACACCAGACGCGCTTGTCGCGGCATCGCGGGTTGCGTGGGAGATCACCGTGGGGTTGATCCTGGGTGGGCTATGGGTGCTCCACCACTGCGACAATCCGCCGTGCTGCAATCCCACGCACCTGTTTCTAGGGACGAACTCCGACAACCAGCGGGATAGCGTCGCGAAGGGCCGCCACTGGGCAACGAGGAAGACCGCATGTCGACAGGGGCACCCGTACAGCGGTAGGAACCTCTATGTCGTTCCTGCCACGGGTCATCGTCAGTGCCGGGCGTGTAAGGCTGCCACTACTCGCCGCCGCTACTGGCGTGACTTGACAGCAGCACGTCGGGTGGGGTACAACAAGAGAGACGTCTCGGCCGAGGAGCGCCGGCAGGCCCAAAGGGCCATCTACCGGCAACAAGGGGAAGCTCGTGGTTGGGTGTAGGTCGAGATTGTGGGGGCGCGTAGAGCGCGTCCGGTTTCTTGGTCCCGCTTGGTTACCGGACGAACGGCGGGGGCAGCGCCCGCCCGCCTCCACCTCAAGTTAGGAGCTGCGCTACAACGGTTTTACGCGACGCCCGCGCGCTGGCTGAGCGGGGTACGGGAGCGCAGTAGGGGTAGTGAGGGGAAGTTGCCCCACCCGCCGGAGCACCATGAACAAGAAGCGCCTAGCGCGCTGGCTGCTGGATGGCATCGCCGACTACATGGCGGCCGACGTCGCAGCAATCTTCGAGGAGCGGGGCGTCGAGCTGCTTGCCGAGCGTCTCCGGGTACGGTATCCTGACTGCGAGGTGGTACACGCCAACGTCTTCCGGAGCCGGGCGACCAACCACATCGTCGTCTTCCTACCGCCGTGGCCCGCCGCTGGGGACGATGCCTACATCCTGTTCACTGATACACAAGGCAGGCCCGTCACGTTAGGGTAGAAGTGAGAGGAGGAAACCCCGATGAAGTACCTAGAGCGCCTAGAGGCGCTAGGCCCCACGCTGAACGTCCTGCGGTTCTCATGGTGGACGGATGACGGGGAGCGGGAGCACGACGTCGTGATCCTGTCGGTGGGGTGGCTCAGCCTGCTCCTGTGCGCCATCAATGGGCGCCCGCTTGTGGGTATCGAGGTCGTTTATGGCCTCCTACGCATCTGGCTCGGGCCGCTGTTCTGGACCTCCCACCCCAGGACGGAACCCTTCTAGCGGCGATGCCCTTCTACATTTACGACTGCGGCAGTGGGCACACCTTCGACCGTCGGGGTCGAATGGATGAGGCGACGGCTCCCTGTCCCACCTGCGGGGCTGAGGCACGCCGCCGCCCATTCTACTTGGAGCAGGGCGTCATCGGCCTGCCCACACGGGGGGCCATCATTCCGCCGCGGCCGGCGCCACGGAGTCGGGCCAAGGAGCGGCCCGGCATGGCCGATGAGATGCTTGACGAATACGTCCACGAGAGCTATAATTGGGACAAACGCTTCGCTAGAGGAGGCGAGTATGCTAAAGACGCCGATTCACGGCCGGTCAGCGCCCGATCTTAGTTACTTCGATGGTGGCGGTACCGGTGGGACGACTCCAATTGGCGTGTCCGCCCCCCTAGGGGTGCCACTGTACAACGTGGGGGACGACGACCCTGAGCCGCCAACGTCTCACAAGCGCGAGGAGCAGGAGTTCACGGTCATCGTCACGCGCACGACCATCTTCCGCATCGTTGCCGTGAGTGCGGATGCAGCGCTGCGTCGGGCGCTACTCGTCAGCCCGTTGCCCCCGGCGATCCCGCCCATGCCCGCTGATGTGACGCTCAGCGGCCAGGAGCTAGCCGTTGACGTTCTAGAGGGGGAGGGGGACAACCAATGTGGGACCTAGTAGCCATATCACTCGAGCGCGGGCTGGTCGGATCGGTGGGGGCATCGGTTGCCTTCATCATCTACCACGTCCTGACGGGGAGGTAGTAGCATGACGCTCAACTACTTTCCGCACTGGTTCGTCGCCTGGATGCTGCCTGTGGCCGTCATCGGGGCCGCGACGCGAAGGTAGGGGGAGATGGAGATGCGCATTCGGCAACACACAGATTTCGGCTTAGCTATCCGTGAGCGGGACGATGCGCGAGAGATGGCCCATAGCCTATCAACTGCCATCAGGGTCGTCGATTCCTGGCACACAATCAATCTTCGCGGTCGCTGTGACTGTCCGGGCCATGTGCGAGTGGCCGATCTGCGTGCCGCCCTCGTCCGCAAGGAGCCGCCCGATGCGTAGCCTGCCGCTGGAGTTGCAACGCAACCTCTACGACTCACTCGTTAGAGCACACAATGCGCTTGACGATGCTCGCGATCCTTGTCCTGAGTGTGGATGGGAGGGGATGGCCCGGCGGCGGATTGCGTTCGACGCCAATATTGTCGGAGAACTCGCCGCCCTGCTCCGGAAAGTCGAGGAAGCAATGAAGGAGGAGCTGCCCTGCCCAGACTGCCAAGACGAACCATGCATCAACCATGTGCGGCTGTAGGAGGCGACCAGTTGGACACTGACGGACGACCACCACTACCCAACCTCGACGGGGCCGTTGATCTGGGGCACCCGCTTCAGCAGGCCGGCCGTGCCTTCCTCAGTGAGATGGCACATGGCGGAAAGTGTGCTGCCTTCATTGGCATCGACAGCGCCGGCCGAGCCGTTGTGACCCACTACGCGCCGGGTGGTATGCTTGAAGTCCTGGGCCTTGCGCTGCTTGGTGCCATGACCGTGCTCCACCAGCAGCAGCACCAGCAGCGAGTGCCGCCCGTATGATCCACCGCTACACCCTGCGTAAGCGTCTCAAGCGGCGTCACTGCGATGCATGTGGATCAGATCGCACGTGTGCTGTCTTTGAGACCGCCACGGGCACGCCCGCATGTCAGCAGTTTGTACTCTGCCTCCAGTGTACGAATCGGGCGCTTGCTCAGCTCCTCAGCCGCTACCGCCCCCAGGCTGCATCATGATCCCCGTCGTACCAGTCCGGCCGGAGACGATTCTACGGGTGCCTGAGAACCCAGCCACGCTCGGCCTTCCCGTGGCTACTTGGTGGCCCGGTCAGCGGGAGGCGGTCGGCCGTGTGATTGAGGCGTTCGAGCAGGCCCGCGTGGTCTTCCTCAACGCGCCGCCGGGGAGCGGCAAGACGATCATCGCGGCCGCCGCTGCGATCCTGCTAGATACCAAGTCGATCACGATGACGCACACCATCGCCCTGCAAGACCAGTACCGGCGCACGGCAGGCTGGGCCGTCATCGG
>ERZ1292644.376-Hain-H14-01um-R2-376-length-31901-cov-8_pt1 | contig 31901 bp, 51 predicted proteins | sample MGYA00564402_ERZ1292644 | MGnify/ENA primary metagenome ERZ1292644 (study PRJEB36523, sample SAMEA6512644) | groundwater metagenome | collected 2019-01-09 | study: AquaDiva: Metagenomics assemblies of 32 groundwater samples
GTCGATCTGATGTATGACGTTAAAGTTGGTCGTGCCGCTTCCTAATGCCCCGTAAGTTGAAGCGAACACTATCGCGTTCATTGACGACCTGTTTATTTTCACCAGCCTGTCGTTCGTTTTATCTCCAACATAGACAAATTCCCTATCTGCCGCTCCGTAACGAAAATCAAACGCGTCTGGAGACAATGAGCTAGTAGCTTCAAGGAGGGAAAAATCAACGCTGTTCAATTTCGCCACAGTCATCGTCCCGCCATACCCACAGACAAACAGTTCTTTTGGGAATCCTCCCTCGGATACGATTCGTTTTGAAATCTGTCCGAAGTTGTTTATAACGTCTATGTTTATCTTGCCGTTTGCGGACAGTTCCCTGTTCAACACTACCATCCTGAACCTCTTGTCGGCTGTCGTGCCGAAATCAAATTGTTTCGTATAACGATAAGCGTTCAAAGGATTGGATTCAGCCCCGCCACCCTGGACGATCCTAACGTCGTCAAACGTCATGCTGGAAACTCCGGTTGTAAACATTACGAATCTTATCCCGTAGAACGTGAGTGTGTCCGCAAACGGTAGAGTTTCACTTGACAATGAAATCCAGTCTGGACGTATTGGGAACGAGGAAAGCAAGACCTCAATCGTAGTCCAGCTGGTGTTGCCTCCGGTCAGGGCGGAAGACGAAAAAGAAACGCTGGAAAAATCGTTGTCAAATTCGCCAGTTATGTCCCTTCTTTCCATAGAAACGGTGAACGACGACAGGTTCGTCAACGAATCAACGTAAACTTTGAACGACAGCTTATCCCTGTTTGGGATGATCCTGGACTTGTCGTAAAATTCTCCGGCATTTATAACTTTCATAAAAGTAGTTGAAGACATCCTTATGTTCCCGATGGTGTGTATTTTGATCGCGCCTGTCCCCTCTTTCACGTTTACAATGTCCCTTATGCTTCTAAGCCACGGCGTAGTAGAATCCGCAGGGTCAATGACCATCTCAAGACGGGAATCGTTTATTTTCGTATCAACGTCGGCATAATGGACATATCCCTCGTCCCCATAAAGCAGTTCACCATTGTCCCCAATCCCGTCCATGCTTGTAAAACAATTCGCAAGCCAGTTCTTAAACGGAAACCAGTTTCCGGTCGTCAAATCATAGACCAAACTGAAGTTGTTTCTGCCTCTAGGGTGTTTAAGCGGGTCTTCAACAGAGAGGACATACCACTGTTTCTTGGGATAGTATTTACCAACCGCGTTTCTCCAAGTACCGGCTTTTATACACCTATCTATGATCGGCTTTATCTTAACAGATATGTTTCTGGATTCTTCCTCCAAAGTCAGTCTTGACCTTCTCGCTCCATCCCAAAACCTCAACCCATCCTTTGTCCCAAGAATGTAACCATCCTCGATATTCTGCAAGGTTGCCGAAGCGTAAAGGCCGAACCCTTTTACAATTTGCCGCAACACTTGATCGCCGCCTAATGGGGACAGGTTCAAAACAGTAAAATCAAGCTCCGAAATGGAAGATTCCTTAAAGATGTGGACGTAAAGGTTCAATTCTCCAACCCCTGTTATTTCCTCTCCGTCGTCCGTTCGTATGTCCAAGTATCTGGTGGCCGTGAACGAAGACTGTTGAGCCAACAAGGAATAATGAACCCTAGATGGATAATAGGTCGTGCTTTCTGTTAGAGCCGCGAACGACGAAACGTCAACGACGTTCGCCAAAAGCAAATAGTTCCTTGTGACCAACGGATATTTAGCCCTCAACCTCATATTTGGAAAAGTCGTTGAGCCATCAGTCTGAAACAGGTTTGTATAAGAGCCGGTAACGATGTCGAACTGCTTTATGTCGTTATACAGTCCCTCCTGGCATCCTATGGCAAGTTTGTTCATCATCACCCAATTCCAGCGTTGATTGTGGTAGAGATTGCTGGAAACGAGTATCCAGGAAGGATTCACGTCATCGGTGGAATAGTAAATTTTGTCCCTAGTCGTCATAAGCAGGGCTTTCCTCACTTCAGTCCTTGTGGAAACATACGCCCGGAATAATGAATTCACAGGGTTAGAGGATATGGCCTGGGATATGTAGCGTTTTGAACCGTTTCGTTTGAACGACGCGCCCTGCCTGTCATTGACGAAATTCACCATGTCCGGGCTTTCGTCGTCACCGATCTCGCTTGCTACTGAACCGACATTGAGACCGCCGCCGAATGTAAATCGTTTCGTCTCCTGCGGCGCGGAAAACGAGAGACTAGGGACCATGATCAAAGAGAAAAATGCGAGACATCGTTTCATTCTTCTAAGTCTGTAGGTGTTCTAAATTTATTCTTAAAAAGTTCAGCCAAACTTGCTGTCGCGGCGCGGCGAACATAAGGAAATGCCGGTCTCATGCCTCCTGCCAAAGCTATACCAGACCCAATAGCAAGAGGACTAGTTAAGGCCGCAAGTCCTGCCCCTTGCATCGCGCCCTCTAATGGTTCTCCCCTATAAGCTCCTCCAACCCCTAAAAGAGTCGGCAAAACCGACGATCTGAAATATGCCGGGTCTCCCGTAGTGTTTCTTGGAAAAAGTGATTTGAATTTGTCCCCTGCGGATGCAATCGCATACTGTTTATTTGCCGCCAGCATTTCTGGGCTTTCTTTACCGATTATGTCCGTAAATGTTTGCCGTATCTTATTAAGAGTGGTCACCAGTGGATTTTTTCTTATAGTCTTAGCTACCGGCATAACTGCTATATCCAGAGCTTGTTTTGCCGTTTGTGCCTCGGCCGCGCTCACGGATTCTCCCGCCGCTATTTTACCGTAAGTATCAAAAACCATTTTTTTCGCGTCGCCGGAAAGAATCTTAATCATTTCCTGTGAAATCTCGTCCGTCTCTATCCCTATTTCCTTAGCAGCTTTTCTCCATGATTCTTTCGCTTTTGCCATTTTACCAGGCAGTATAGCACTTGGATTCCTAAAAAGCGTAGCCGCTTCCTCCGGCTTCATCTTGGTTAAGATTTGGAACATCTGCCCTAACGGTTTTTTAAGAAATTTAGCAACCGGAGAAATTATTTTCGATCCAACCGCTTCTCCTGCACCTTGAGTAATTCCCTCTACACCTATTTCTTTCATGGCCTCAAGCGGAGTTTCTGGAACTGGCAATCCTGCTTTTCTCGCCCAAAGTTGCCTATATGCCTCGCCTGCTCCGCCGCCTAATAATGCTCCTGGTATGCCACCTGTAATACCGCCTATAACGCCTCCGGCAATAGGCATAGCCGAAGATGACAAAATATCTCTAATTAATGTGCCTTCTTCCAACGGATTAAGAGGCGGCGTTCCAGAAATGTCAGGCGTTTCAAAAGAATCCGCTCGCTCATACCCTTTTTCTACGGCGCGGGGAAGTTGTTTTTCTGGAACGTATCCGTATTTTCCTGACGGGGACTTAACTCTTATTTTCATTCTGGTGTAAAATCAACATCATTAAATTCATCCGGAGTCTCTAAGAATTCTTTATCATACTCTGTCCCGTAAGTGCCTCTCCACCTGTTCTTAACGTCTGAAATTGCCATTTCAAGTTTCTGATCGAAGTCGTCAAGGTTTTCTTTGATCTGTTTTGTTTTCTGTTTTCTCTGAGTAGCCACTTTTGCGGTTTTTAACAGTTCAAGCTCTATGTTGGAAACCTGCCCTAACGCTCCGCCGGTTTTTGACTGTTCCCTCATTTCTTTCAAAGACCCAAAAGCAGACTTCGCCTCTAATTGAGTCAATAAAGAATCAGCCCCGGCGGCTTCAGTCCCGCCAATCTGGCCATACCTAACAAGACCCGTAGCTCCCTCAAGTCCGGGATGGGATTTGATCTTTCCAATCAATTCCTTAGTATCTTGAAGCTCTTTTACAGCGTGTTTAACCCTGTTAAACTCATTCTGTTTTTCCCTTTTCAAAATTCCCTGTCTTTTTGCTTCTTCCTTTTCAGGCTGTGTCTCTCTAGCTCCAATTTGCAAAGATTCTTTTCTAACTTTTTGCCCTGGTTTAACGCCGACTCTTTCAGCGACTTCAAAAGGCAAATCCTCATAACTTATGTAATCTCTTTCGGCAGTTCTTCCGGCGGCTTCAGAAGCTAACGTCCGGCCTCTCTCCAATGCAAGCTTGTTCTGTTCCTGAAGATATGATGTTTTTTGCGCTTGTTGTAATGGTAACTTTTCTCTTAAAAGCTCCTTTTGCAAATCGCTTTTATACTTGTATTGAAAGAACGGGACAAGAATGTCCTTCGCTCCCTCTAAGCCCGCTGCAAGAGCCAACAAAAGATTGTCTTTTGCGATTGTAGTTACCTCCTGAATCGTCTCATCGATGGCCTGGTAATGCTCGAATAATCAAGTTCCCCGCCATATGGTGATCTGCTGGACGCTCCTACAGTATATGGAGATAAAGACAACCTGCCACCGAACCCGCCGGAACTCGGCTCTGGCTTCGGTTTTTTAGGACGATTCATGTATTTTGATACTCCATAACCTGCCCCTAAAGCGCCGCCTAACCCGACAAGTTGAGCCAAAAGCAGATCACCGGAACTGTAAGGTTCATAGATTTGAGATTCCAGGTCGGACTCAAGCCGTCCGTATTTGTCCGCGAGATCTTCTTTCCTTAACGCGGATTCTCTGGACTCTTTGTCGGATTGAGTTATCAACGCTTCCCGCTCGCCCTGCTGTTGAACCTGCGAAGCGTATTGTCTGGCCTCTCGCTCGCTCGCGCCTTCATGGATGGCGAAATTATAGGCCACATCAAACTTTCTTCCCAGTCTTTCCCGCCCTCTTGATCTGCTAAGTCTGGCGTTTCTACCGCTCAACGCCCGGCCAAGTCTGGACGATACTAACTGCTTAATTTCAGGGGACGAAGACGGAGCTAAGCCGAGACTTGATTGAAAAGACGATTCCCCAGATTCAGCGTCAGAGAAGAACCTGCCCCTAGCGGATTCAATCTTTCCAGTTTGATCCACCAAAGACTGAGGAATTCTCGATTCCTCACCTAAAAGCAAATCTGCAAGACTCTGCTCCGCCCCTGCCCTCCTGGAAAGCAAATCTTCAAGAGACATAAATTATCCTGTTGTTATCCCCCCGCTTGTCCTGCCAGAAGAAAACTTGCTTGCAACCCCGGCTGTTGCGATCTGGCTGAACGGCGTTATTATCCCGCTTAAAAGCTGTTGTTGCCTTTGAGATTCTTGCAGGTCGTTTAGTCTTCTTTCTTTCTCTTGTTTAGAAAAGTATTGCCTTTCCAACCCTCTTTTATATAAACCTTCCTCAAATGAAGTCTGCGCTCTCCTGCGGCCTGTTTCAAATCTCGTCGCGCTTTCCGACAACGCCCTCTCTCTGCTCCCACCTAAAGCCTGCGCATAATCCTGTTCTGTTTCTGAAATCTTCTGTAATTCAGCCCTGAACGCCGCATCACGGTAAAACGCATCATCCTCTTCCAACAAGTTGGAATATAAATCCTCCACTCCACCATATGCGCTTCCGGCCGCGCTTGCTAGCTCCGCAGGTAAGTCCCCTCCGTGAAGCAGACCCCTGACGTTTAGTCCTTGAGCAATCTCCGGGTAAAGTTCTTCTTCAAGAGTCCTTTTTACGTTCTCTCTTTCAGAAGCTATCATCCGTTCCGTTCCCCTGGAAAGTTCTCCAGGTAATGAACTTATAAGCTCGTCCAAATCTCCTTGTATGGATCGTCTGTCGCGAATCCCAGTGAGCATGTCCCGAAGCGTTGAAATCTCACCGCTGTAATCCGTTGGCCCAGCGGTAACGTCAGTAAATTGTCCGCCCTGAACTTGCGCCGTATAAACCTTTGGGATGTCTTGGCCTACGTTTTTAGAGACTCTTAAAATGTTGCCTTCCTCGCTAGCTCCAAAAGTTCCTGCCTGTTCTTGTCTCCCAGCCCCGGCCTTAGAAACGATGATATTTGCGAACTGCTGAGGATTGTAATTTCCCGCTCTTAAAGAATTTATCGCATAAGTCGCCCCTTCCTTCAAATAGTCGTCCGGTATACCTATTCCCTGACTCGTAAACGCGCCTTTGATTTGCTCAACCATGTTGTCGACCTGTCTGGATGTCCCGGAAACTGTTTCTCCTGGGATAGTCCCCAACTCTCCCAAAACTCCAATTCTTTCCTGTATTTCCGGCTCAATCAACGAGCCAACGTCTTTTTGGCTTTTAAGGAAAGATTCTAAAGCTCCCCGCCTGCTGGGTAGCGCGGAAACGGCCTCGTCAAACCTAGTGCTTAACGCTCTTTTGCTTGTCTCGGTTAATCCTCTGTCGTCAGCCAGTTTGTTGAAAGCGGCCTTGTCCCCGGACTCAATCGCGTCCATAATTTCATCGTTGTAAGGGGAAAACGCTCCGACTAAATCCTTGATTGCGTCGGAAGTTCCGGCAAACTGCATTCTGTATCTTCGCTTCGCCATCAGTAACCTTTCCTAGTCGGTATTCTTGGAATTAATTGGCGCGTTCTCGGCTGATCCATAAATCCAAAAGTTACCTTCAAATCCCTTATCCTTGCCATAGCAACGCCAAATTTTACTCCTGCCTGATCGTCTTTTATGTCGCTCATCCTGGACGCTTCCGCCATGTCTAATATAGCTACGTCAAAATCGTCCGGCACTTCCGGCCTGTCTGTATCCTCGTTCACCATGTCAAAAACGCGCTTTTGATAACTGTAAGAGAAAACGTAAGAAGCTCCATCAGGGGAATAGAAAAACTGAATTCCGATTGGATTGTCTTTACGAATAGTATAAGCGGTAGCAGTTGAAACGTCCACTTTCGCGCCGTTAAACATCCGTATTCTAACATCAGACTCGACACGCTTAACTCGATAAGTGTTCGATTCAACTTCTATAATGTCCCCTGGCTCCGCGTTTCCAAGCCAGGAAGGAGTGTTACCATTAAGAGAGACTCCGGTAAGCAAATCAGAATCCAAAACAGTCGTTACTCCGCCAGTCACATAAGACGACTCAAACGGGTCCGCTCCGTAAAGAATATAATTGTCAGGAGTTGAAACGTCGCTTACATTAGCTGAATGATCGTGCATCCATCTTTCGCTCCTGGATTCCAACTCCCCGCCCCGAGTCCATGAGCCGAAAAGCAAAATATTCCTTACGTCGCTGTGCAAGTAATAGAATCGTTTCCAAATAACGTAGTCTCCGGTCTGTCCGGCTTCGGCTATCGGAGTATGTAAAGTCAACTCCGTAGCCGAGACTCTCCGTATGATCTTATACCAGTTGTCGCTGTTGGATGGTTTGAAGTATCTCCCTTCCATAGCGGACGTGAAACCGGAACCGTTGTCCACCGTCCTGGAGCCTTGAGTGGTTCTCGCCATTCCAGTTACGTTTGCTATGGATACTATTTCAGACTGCCGTTTAAGATAAGGCCAATCGAACGAATTGGCTATTTCCCTGTAGGATTGATTTATTTTCCTACCGAGGATCGTTCTTACTTCTTTTGTGTCGTCAGACTTTAGACGATTTTTAAGATCGTCAATAAAGTCTCCGTATAACATTTAAGGAGCCCAGGGGACGACGTTACTGTATCTCGGGACTACGTAGTCCCAAAACAACTCAACGCAGGAATTTACTACGTTTTTGTTCACCACCACTCCACTTGGGAAATATATGTCAAACGGGTAAAACAAGGACGTAGAATTCGACGTGTTTATGTTCGTAGACATCAGTGTGGCAGTGGTGATGTTAAAATTAGACAGAGCCGTGGCGGGAGAAGTCCCGTTGAAAAGGGAATAGTAGGAACTCGTATTTACCGCCGGAGAAGTCACTAAGACGGCGTGAGCGTGGATAGAACCAGAAGCCATAAGAACAAGATTCTCCACGGCGCAAGTGAAACTTGACCGCCACAAAGCCGGACGAGGACTGCCCTGTATGTCCTGAGCCGCATGCGCTCCTACAATGGAGCAATAAAACGCCAATACGCCAATCAAAAACTTCCTCATTTGCTTTTTCTCCTTTAATTCAATTCAAAATCAACTCTCTTTTTAACCCGCACAAAGAACGGTAAGTATCCTCATATTGGACGATCTCTTTGTCGATGTCATAGCTCGTTCTCACTTCTTCCAAAGCGTTTTGGCCGACCTTGATTCTCAACTCCTTATCGTCAATCAGTCTTTGAATAGTTCCGCTCCATTCCTGATCCGTAGAACATAAAAAACCCGTATCCATGTCCATGACTCGCAAACTGTAAGGCGGGACGTTGGACATGACGCACGGTATGCCCAATGCCCCGTATTCAGTCCATTTCAACTCGCTCTTTGCGGTGTTAAAGGCATTGTTGCAAAGAGGGGCTATCCCGATGTCAAGGTTAAGACTTCTGAACTTGTAAGGATACGCGTCTATCGGAACCCAGGATTCTACCTGGATTTGGTCTTGAGGAAAATTCTTGGTAGTCCCGGTGAAGTGCGTCCCCATCATGACTAAAATCACGTTTTTGTTTGCTCTTAAAATACCTCCAAGCGCGTCGCTTATCAAACACCAGTCCTCAAAATGGCTGTCCCCACCTTGCCATCCTATCCTGATTTTGTCGTCCTTTTGCGTCGGTAAAGGCTTCCACACGTTCAAATCAAGGAAGTTTCTAAGAACCTTGACGTTCGGGTTGATCTTCTTGAACATCCCGGAAAGAATCGGAGAAGGAGTCGTCACCAAATCCGCGTTCCTCAAACATTCTGTGAAAATAATGAGGCGTTCTTTGTTTGATTTTATGCTGAACCCGTCTCGCCCATCTTCCCATAGCGTCTTCTTCTCCCCACCCAAAGTGACTTCAACCTCTTTAATCCCGTGATCTTTATAGGCGGGATTGTAAGGAGAGACGTTAAAAACATTGTCGTCCCAATCTATCACCCACCTGCCCTTGCCTTTGGCTTTCTCCGTAATCATCATCTCTAACTGAATATCGGAAGTTATTTGAGTGACTATCAAGTCAGCCCTCTCGAACCATAACTCCTTGTCCTCGATTGTCTTCAGTTCCGATGACGGGCAAGCCATAACAGACCCACGTTCCGACAACTTCACGGCCGGCTGGTAAATTCTATAAAAACCACATCCATTCCGATTCGTGGATTCTTTGAAATAGACTACCGGCTTCCCTTCGATCATAACCGCCTCAAGTCGAACTGCGGAAACTTTTTCAAGAACGCGTCTGTGTTCTTCCTATCTTCATGCCTGTCCATCTGAGGATCGAAATACTTCCGGTATTCAGGATGAAAAATATATTCCATTGGAATCTTAGCCATGTGCTTCATCGTCTTTCCTTTGTCGTTGCTCCAGCCTTTGCGATGGCCTCGATATACTGTTTTCAAGTCCCTGATGTATTGCATCAGGCTCATGGTTTCGATGGCCTCTTGAATGCCGCACTTGAAAATGTTTTTCATCAGATATAAAAAATGACCCTGGGGCAAGGGCGCCCTGATGGAACGCCCCTGCCCTTGCAGGTCATAAGTCCTTTACCGCCGCCAGTAAATATACGCCTTACCAGCTTCTCCAGTAGATACGACCGATTGTCTGACGTGCAACCCTCCAAGAACAAATCCGCCTGGCGGATTGGCTCCCGACACTTCAAGATAGCACGTATCACAACTGCCGGCAGTCCAAGCGTTGTTAAGATTGTCTGCCGCCGCCGTAACCGAAGTTGTAGTCTTATACACCATCGTAGGAATGACGCTGGCAGTCGAAGCAAACATACCCGGCGGGAACAGCAGAATCCCGCCACCGTTGTTCAGGTTCGGAGCCGTAGAGTAGAAGGCAATGTAATCACCGAGAGAGGTCGTCGGACCGGTGGTTAGATAAACCGCCTTGACATAGCCTCTACCCTCAAACACGGTTAAAGAAGCCCCGGTAACTACCGTGACGTTCCACCCGCGTCCGATCCCTTCGCCCAACCCGTCCGCCATCAAAGGCGCGGCCAAACAGAAAAGACCAACAATACTGATAATCAGTTTTTTCATATCGCCACCCCCTTACGCTGTCGCCGTTCCAGTCATCTTGCCACTGGAATTCTCGGCCAAATACTCAAGCGTCGCTTCCGACACCACAGAACCTCTCGCTTGCTCGCCGACCGCTCCCAGCTTTTCAAAGAAAAGCGGTCGCAGATAAGCGACTTTCCAATACTTCTCCTCAAGCACCATGACCTGATTGGCTGGCATGAACCGTTCAAGGATAAGCATAATCACACCAAAGTCGGAGTCATACTTATCAACGGCCTGAACGATCTTTTTTCCAGTCGCGTCAACCCATCTTTGCCCCGCAGGTTGAGTCCATCCAGACGCGGTCCGCTTGTTGAACCCGGCCATATAAGCCGCGTTCGGCGCGCCACCTACTTCCCAACAAGTCTGAAGCAGTTGGTTGAACGCAGTCTGGCTTATCGGCTGACCTGCCATCGCCGTAGTGTTGGTCGTGATAGCCGCCAAAGCTCCGTTGACTCTCCTCGCCACCGCAGACGTTCCAGAAGCGGAAGTCTGGTTGATGATGGCCGAATCAAGGTCTCTGGCAATTTCCTTTGTTTTCTTCTCCCGCTGATAGTCAAACTCGTCCGTAATACCCGCCTGCACAATCGCTTGTTGCGAGTAAGAAACTGAGAAGTTTCTCCGCAGGATTTGCGTATAGTTTGACACCCTCGTCCGAACGACGTAGTCCGAGCTTGCGAATGCCGCCGATGCACCGTCGATAATCGCGTTACCGGAGTCTGCCGTCGCCAACGAGTCAGTCAGCCAATCATGTAGGAAAGACTTGGAGTTGGAACGTCCGAAACGGGATAAAGCAACCGTTTCAGTCGGAGAAATGTTTGTTATAACGTCAATTAAGTCTTCCCTTTCTCCGACTTGATCGTATACATTTACATATGTTTCAGGCAATTTGATACCTCCATTTATGTGTTTACATGTGTTCGGTTCGTCTTGTTCGCGCGTTTACCAGATATAACCCGTCTGGGCGGGGAATCACGGACTTTTCAGGTCGGGAGTGCCTGAATAATAACCCTGTTCTACGACCGATTCCTACTTTGAAAAAATCTAAAAAACTCTATCCGTATTTGGCTCGCCCTTCTTGAATTTCAGCCTGCCTACCGGCCACCTTAGACAAAATGTCTTTGAATGATCCAGTCTCTTTGGCTTTTTCCAGGTCTTCCTTCTTGGTCGGTTGTCTCTCGAACGAACGGTTGCCTCTTTCAGCGAATTGTTTTTCCACTTCTTCCCCCTTGTTGGCCTTCTCGCGCAACGAAGCTAAGTTGTGATATTCCTCAATGGCGAGTTCCACCCTCTCTGTGGGCATGATCCTCTTGCCCTTTTCGTTCACTTCCCAACGGCCGCCTTTAAGGATGGCAAAAATCTCATCCTCAAACTTCTTGGGATCAACCTTCAACGATCTGGCCGTGTTTTTCACGTTCTTGATGGCTTGCCTATAATCGTAGTCGTATATCGCGTCCTCAACCGCTTTCGTGGACACCTCGGAAGAAATTTCCTGAGTAACTTCAAGCCACCCGCGTGCTCTTGGATTTGAACGGATGCTTGCCTTTTCATCCAGGATAGCCTGCTTGCGATCTTCAAGCGTCTCTATCCTATCCCGGTCTCCGCGAGAAAGGTTCACCTTTTCTTTCAACTCGTCAAGCTCGGACGTTACGGTTTCAAACTTGTCCGAAAGTTCTTGATACTTCCTCTGATACTCTTTCGCCTGGTTCTCGAACGACTGCCTTTCCTCCGGTTTAAGTTTGTCGGACTCCGAAACCGACTCCTTCACGATAGTTTTATCTTCTGACATCACACGCTCCTTTGGTATTATTTATGCTTCAACTCGTTGTGTAGGTCGCTTTCCTTCGCGCCTTTCTTGTCTGTCTCATGCTTTGATTCCAAATCACCCTTTAACGCTTTGTTGATTTCTTCCACAGAATCATAAGCGTATTCTTTGTTTTGGAACTTGTCCGTGTGAACCGTATAGAGATAGGCGTTTCCATCATATCATGCGCCACGTTCGTTACCACCTATCCCAACAGTTTCCCTCAACCTGTCAATGATGCCCGCGTTCTTCTTCCTGGTCTCCTTCTTTATCGTTCTCTCTGGATACTCGATGACGGTTTCAAGAGCCAACCTGAAACCCGCCGAGAAAGCTCCTGAGTGCGAACGGTCATTCAGATAAGCGGAAGTCATCTCGCTAGCCTTCATTTCTTTCAGTTCCATCATGTCCTGGACAAAAACTTTCCAGGACGGATAATCTTTAAGGTTGTTGGCGTGTGCTATTTTTTCTTCAGGCGTCATTGTGGAATAGCTCCTTCTTGCGGTTCTTCTTCTCCATTTTTGCCGTTGACTGGCTGTTGTGGCGTCTGTTGCGCGACCTGGTTCGCCGCCATCCTGGCCCTAAGCATACGAGCCAAAAGCTGACCTTGCCTGATCTGCTCCGCCCGCCTTAAAAGCAAAGCTATACCGAACTGCGCTATTTTATCGGCGCGGCCAAACGTGTCGGTCTTCATAAACTGTTGAATCTTAAAAACGTATCTTTCAGCGTCAATGTGCGGGTCAGGAGCCACGTCATACTCGCCTGACATCACCCGCCTGATGGCTTCTTCTGCGGACAAGGCATACGCTTCTTGAGGTTTAGTCACCAACGACTCTATGTTCCTATGGTCTGTGGCCTCGGCTATAAACTCCAACATCCTATACATGTTCCCAAGATTAGTGTTTACTACGGGGTTGAGCATGGCAACCTCATAGAACTGCAAATCCTCTTGCTTCTTCCTCTCCTTTTCTGTCATGGGATCTGAAAAGAACGAGAAATCATACTTGCCTTGTATGCCTTCGGGAAAAATCTCTTTGATGGTCTGCAAATCGTTCGTCCCGGAAACCTTGATCTTTGTGTCGTCAGACAAAAACCCTTTCTGATCGTAAAAATAAATCAGGTCGAAAACCTCTTTCACGCCATGCTCAATGCGTTTATAAAGAGTGGAAAACCTTATCTCGCTTCGGTTGTTACGCAGAACTGCCTCGCCTAAAGTAGCCGTCCTTGACGGCTCTCGACCCTGGAAAAGCTCCGTCAACCCAGTGAGTCGCTCTGCCAAGTCCCAATACCTATCCTCCTGCCTCTCGAATATAGGATCAACGTGGTAGTCTGGCATGTAAACGTCTCTGGGAGTTGGAGTTGGTATCCCAACACCAGGGACAAGCTGATTCAGTTCCGGGTTCCAGTCTCCTGCTGGCGAGTAAAAGAACGGCTTTGCAATGGAAATGTCCGCGGCGTTTATGTTCTGGTTATGCGCGTAGTCCAATTCCTCTTGGATCGGTCTTATCTTCTCCGGCAGACTCTTGCCATAAAACCTATCCTCGTTCGGATATGGACGGATGACGGCGTAAGGTCTGATCGGGTCGCCTTCAGGATCAATCAGAATATTCTCCACTACGTTCAATATATCCCCGCCGTTAGGAACTATCCATGCCGCTAGCTCAACCTTCTGTTTTGGATCGTTCTGGTCGGTCTGGCCTTTCGGCCTGAACCAGTAAGTGAAATAACACTCCAAAATGTAATACATGTCCCGCCGATGCCTGGACGATAAAGAAGTCCCGGCGGCTGAATCCCTCGCCTGCATTACGACCTCTGTAGAAGAAGTGTCTGAAATACGGAATCCTTTATGAAGGTTCTCCAAGTTCCTGTAAACCCCAGAAGCCTTCCTCTCCTCTATCTCTCCTTCCGTTAGAGCGATCAACTGAAAAACATGGTCGCAGTTCTGCCAGACCTGAAACCCTTTCGCTTCTATTGGAACAAACACGTTTTCCACAGGTATGTTCTCAAGGAAAAACTTCGCTTTTTTCTTGCCTTGATTGGTTTTGTCCTCCTGAATATCAACGGTCGCTTTCATCACCCCGGTCCCTTGCTTAAACGCGGCCATGATCCAGGAATCAAACGCCTCGAACGTATTGATCTGGTTCGCCAACTGCCAGTTCAAAACGTCGGAAAGACTTGGAGCTAAACGAATGTCCTCTTTACCGACACCTTTAGTTTTTAGAATCTTCTCTGGATTGTCGAAGATTGATCCTAGTATGTTCGCGTGGCCGGTCTCAACCAGCGTGGAAGTCAACGGGACTGGGAAATTGCTGGCGTTCTTCCAGGGGAACGACGTCGGTTTCTTCTTCCCCTCATAAGCGTTTATGTCGTATTGCCTCTTTTCGTTCCAGCCGAATTCCTCACGATCACGAATGTCGTTTTTCAGCGTGTTTAGAATATATGTCTTCAACTCGTCCATGTCGATCTGACTGACAATGGATTGGTTGCCATCCTGGACTGACGCTTCTTGAGTTTCCGTCATTCCTTCCGGTGTAGGCATTATTTATCCAGTTCTTCCCTCAAATTTCTCGAACGCTTCTTCTTTCTCTTGTTAGCTGTCGAATAGAATATTTCCTTCGCTCGATCACCATGCTTCTTCTTCATCGAGCGCATAACTTCCTCTCCGTGCCCTCCAAAATACTTATCTATGGGACTCATTTTTCCATCCTAAAACTCTGGAAGGTCTTACGGCGGCCTTTGCCAGCCTTCCAAAAGGAAACCCCAGTCACGAAGTTCCCGAATTCGTTTCGGAACTTCTACTATGACTGGGGTTTCTACCGACACCGCATATGAAGACGCGGTTACTCCGCTAAATCAATACTTAGGTTTTTTTCTTGGTCTTTTCTTATCCATTATTTCGGCCTTCCCGCTCTCCCCCACGGATTCTTGATCTTGCCTAATATGCCCGAACCATTCTGACCTTCTTCCTTCACGCTTGCGGCCTCTGCAACCGGCTCGGCAGACCTCAACAGCTTCTCATTGACGGCCTCGCAAATGAACCTTCCTACCTCCGTCTGCTTCCTCAAATGATCGAGGTCTCCAAGCCAAGTCATTATGGCGATAACACGACCATCAGCGTCAACTATGCTTGAGTCCTTGTCGAGACTTACAGGAGCTTTAATCACATTATCTCAATTATTGTGAACATACGCGTATTTTATACTTTCAAACGTCGCCGCAAAATCTTTATCCCCATCATTGTCTCTTGTATGAGAATGCTCATCAAGAAATTCCTGATAATCATGAAACCATTTCATGGCTTCCTTCTCATCAGTTACGTTCGTATACCATCCCGTAGATGGATAATACTTAGCTAAATTGAATTCAACATTGCATTTTCTACATTCTAAACAAAGACGATTATTTGCCATTCAAAGCTATTTCTTCTTCTTCTCTGTCTTGCCACACCCGCAGAAAACGTCCTTGCCAACCATGAAGTAGTTTTTCGGCAACGGCCTCGCTCCGAGGTTGTCCTTTTCCGCTCCGCAGAAGTCACACTTCACAACTTTCCTAATGGCTTTCATTCAATACCACCTCCTAAATTGAAGCCCCGCGCTCATCATCCTTTCGGACTTCCGCCTTTGATACTGCTTTTCGGGGCATAGGTCAGGCGCGCCCTGACTTCCATAATTCCCACTGCTTCACCTGTTCCTCCTGCTCTTTCTGCATCCGCGCCCACAACCCTTCGTCATTGGCTTCAGCATACGTCCTCTCGGATTCTTTTCGCTTCGCTTTTCTTTGTTTTCCGGTCTTAAACACTTAGAATCCCATGCTGTGGAAACAATCGTCACAAACTATCCTAAAATCCATGCGGTGAGAAGCCGCCTCAACACCAAATAATCGTTTTGATTCTATATTAGCTTCTTCGTCGTCCCAACCACAAATGTTTTCCTCTTTGCAATTTTCACAGAGATATACGTCGCCTTTAATCATTAAAATTTTCAGTTCTACACATACGAAGACGGAACTCCGTAAACCTTATCTTCCAATTCAGTCCATCTATAATCGCAATCTAAACAACCAAATCTAAAATAGTCACTAATGATGCCGAAACTAATCGTATTATCACTCAAACACCTCGGACAAACATTAAACATACGAAGACGGGACTCCGTATTCATACGATTTACCATTGAATCTTGAGGGCGGCATGACCCTACCATATTGATGGTGTGGCTCACTAACCTCTTGCACCATAGCCAACGCATCTACGATGTCGTTCTTATCGCTTACAGGAAACCTTAAAATCTGTTCCTCAAGCTCGCTCATGCCTTGCTTCAGAAGTAGGTTGCCTGTCTCCCACCTGGGTTGCAATGCCAGGATGCGGGAAAACTTGTCCTTGACGTGATGCATCGGGACGATCTGAAAAAACACGTTCCGCTTCCTCTGCTCCTCTTCCAAGAGCTTGACGTAAACTTCCTGCCCGCCGTTGGTTTCTATCACAACCTTCTTTGGATGATACTTGCTCACATACTCAAAGATCATCGAGATCATGTCCTCCGGTCTTTTCTTCTCTTTTGAAAACGCTTTGTATTCTACGACGCACAACTGGTTCGCCTGGATCATGCACCCATCCAAGACAACCGCGTCACAACTCTGCTCCTTCTCGCTCGTTGCCGGGTCGAAAGCTATGTAGTGATTCGGATACATTCCCAGGTTGTCCCAATACCGAACCGGCGGCTTGAAATGCTGGGACTCGAGACTGATGCATTTATTGAAGTATTGCGCGAAGAACTCAAAGCTGCCTAGTCCCGGCTCAATCCCTTTCCCATCTCTTAAATCATAGAGTTTAGCCGTGTTGAACTTGTTCGGGAATATAACTTCGCCGTCAATCGTCCCGTCCTCCGTAGCTCCAACCTGGAATACATCAAACTTTTCGAGGAGCTTGCCTTTAGGATCGAGGATAGAGCCGTATAAATCCCCATCATGCCACCTCGTCCCAATCGTAACGTGGATACCGCCCGGCTCAAGCAAATCAAGCGAGTCTGAGAAAAACTTCCGGATCTTGGCTCTCTGATCTTCGCTCATCACATTCTGCCGGTTCACAAGATCGTCGTTTACTATAATCTTGTAATGCTGAGAAGCCAGAGCCTTGTCAATACCAGCCGTTGAAAATGTCGGGGTCTTGTTGGCTTTCTTCCTCTGCAAAATCGTAGCGTCGTCCTGGTTCCACTTGTAGGACTCGAACCTGCCAAAGAGGTTTTGAAGGCGCGACTTCCCGACGAGATACTCTTTGATCTCTGACAGGAAACTGCGGGCGTTGTCCCACACGGCGTTTGCCAAAAGGATTGACGTGTCAAAGTCATTTAACATCTGCTGGATTGACCAGCCAACAGTGACAACGGAAGTTTTAAGGTGGCCTCTCGGCATCAATATCAGTTTGAACTGTTTCTTTGAGTTTTTCAGGAATGTTGCCAGCCGATCATGGCACTTGTCCCAGTCTCCCATGTTGAGAAACGTATTGCATAGATACTTGAGGTCTGTCTGCGCAAGGTGAGCGTCCATCAACGGCCAATCGTTCGGCTTAAAATGCTTTTCTAAATCTTCAACGCTGATGCTCATTTGCCTAAGCCATTACCATTCGTAGATTGAGAAATTACTGAACTAATTTTAGATTCCTCTACCATTTCATTCATTCGTTTCGATACTCGCTCTTTCTGCGCTTTCAAATCCGCTTCGCCCTCTCCGCGTTCGAGGTATCCGCTGATTTGTTGGTGGGTTCTCTGTGCGAATTCATCGGCATGCTTCCTCTCTAACCACCAAGCCGCTGCCGTCCAGGTTGTTATTGCCGCTTTTTGAATGATAGAAATGTTTCGCTCTTTGCATTTTATTTCCGATTTCTTTATATTCTCAGAGAACTCAGGTTTCTTCATCCATTGTGTAAAAGTTTCATAGCTAATATCAGACAAGATACAAGCATCTGTTCTGCCTAATCCTACTTCAAGCCGCTTGCAGATTTCCTGTGTTTTTTCCGGTGAATACTTCATTTTTCAAATCCCATTCCATTCCGTTGTAAGTAAAAGATAAAGCCCGATGATAAGAGAAATAAGTTCAAGATTCACGTTTTTACGGATAAACCAGATAACATAGTTCTAAGAAACTCCATCCCAGCTTCAGACCTTGCAAGTTGTTTTGTTTTTTCGCCAAAATCTTTCAATGCCTTTTGAAATTCAGACTCTTCTTTATCTATATAAAATTTCAACAACTCTCCGTTATTCATTTCCTCACGTATTTCCCGTTCAGGATGGTGTAACCTTCATGGAGCATATTGAATATGAATTTTTTAATTTTCTTTGGGTTTGGCGGCAAGCAGCTTACTCCTTCGAGTCCTCTGGTCATGTAAGGTTTGCACTCGAACGGTTCGAACTGGGTTGGGAAGAACTGGCCGTAGAGGTTATCGTATTTCACGAGTGGCTTGCGTTGAATGAATTTTGCCGGCCCATGTTTTAAGTTTAATTCAATTTAAAATTCCTGTCAAGTCCCTATGGCAATATGATTACTGGCTGCGGGGTGGAATGGCAGACGTAGTATCCTGTCCATCCGGCCATGAATCCGATGGTGAAGCCGAATATAATTGCCAGAAAAACTTTAGTCCATACGGGCATTACTTCCTCCTTGCGATATACAGAACGGCGGCGAATATTGCGGCGTAGATTAGGAATTGCATGGCGGAGTGATACTCTGGATGTGTGAAATACCATTCTGAGTAAACCGGCCTTTCCTTGATCCAGAGATCTGTCGCGGGATCGCCAGTTACCCTCATTTGCGACTGTTGAGGTTCATTTTCCGATGATGAGAAGTATTAGACGGAACGCGCACAAGAAGAAAGCCAGGACGGCGAAGACGAACCCGAAATCACTCGTTGAAGTATTCTATCACCCACCAGACTAATCCCGCGGCCAGCAAGACCAGAGCTATGGCCGCCACGCATCCTCTTTGCTCGAGCTCGGTCATTTAATTTTTCTTCTATTACGTTCGGAGAAGTGAAGAGCTAAATAATACTTTCCGAAGCGGACTCTTTCATCCACGGGCCTATTATCGAATGATAAAGTGGAAATAATAATGCCGAACGTTTCCCAATCTCCGGAAGATGGTCTATGCTCACACCGCCCATCGGGATAATTGAACTTAAACAAGCTGCTATAAAGGTTGCGTCCGAAAGCCCACTTGAATTTACCATGCGTTCCGTCGGCATATTCCGTGCAAATAAGTTCGTCGCCCCACACAATTTTATGAGCCACTTTTGGCTGTTTTGTCCTTATGATGTTTTTCCAATATCCATGCTCTCTATCAAAATCCCCATTCCTGATTTCCTCCGCCTGGAAGCGTTCAAACTCGGCTTTCTTCTTGACTGGGTCGGGCGGGACGAAGCCTACATACAGCAAAGACCCTAATAGAGCGACCACGAACAGGAGGACAACAATGGCCGCTATCGCCAACGCTCTCGTCCTCCATGTGACAAACGCCTTCCCATCGTGGTCGTCGAAGTCGGTCATTTCTTTTTCCTCCACAGCTTCCTTTTTTTCGGCCATCGACAATCTTTCTTCGGAGGACAGCAACAGCATTGGTTTGGCAGGTTCTTCCCCTTGCCGTGTTTCAGGCAGTAGCTGTGGGTCTGGCCGTCAGGAATATCCCAGGAGTCAGGAGTCATGCCAACCCCGCCCACTCCGCCGTTGCAAGAACCCACCCAGCAGGAACGCCGCGAGAAGAAGGCAAGGGCTGGTCACGGCTTCAACCTCCTAACCTGCATCACGCGCTCTTGCCAATCCATTTTATACTTCAGATCAAAATTGGCGTGAATGTTGTTTATTGCTTCCAGGACAAAGTGGAAGTCATTCTCAGATTGAATCAGTTTCCGCTTGAGATCCTTCTTGGTTTCTTTCATGGCTCAATCCAGATTAAATATGTTTCCAAGTTATTTTTGTAATGGCCTTGCCAATGGTAAACCTATGCACATTAAACATTTCTCCTAACTTTTTGTAGTTATATTTTCCACTTTCGTAAAGAGCGCGAATTTCTAAAACGATTTCTTCTGATAGTTTACGATTTTGATTGTCCTTGAAGCCATGACAAGAGGAGCACAGGGTTTGCAAATTATCCAAAGAATTATTTTTATCGTTTGAATGTAGACCCCGGCCGTCTATATGGTCAATAGTTATCTCTCTATCCCATTTCTTATGATGTTCTTTGTCCGTCATCCCACATTTAACACATTGATAATTATCACGCTTAAAAACTTCTTCCCTATGCCCGCCAAAATAAATCCTATTCAAAGACTGTTTTATGCGATCTTTACGCTTAAGCTTATACAGAATTTGAGATCGCCGTTCCTTCTCAGGATTTTTTCTTCTCCATTCTCTCATGTATTGCGTATGGTTATGCGGCATATGTTCACCCAATAAAAATTTCCAGGCCATTGCGCCCCAACGGAAGTTAGGATGGCCTGGAAAAAATGAAACCTCCGTTGTAGGGCGCAACAACATATTATCACTTTCCAGGGGCATTATCAATTCCCCGCTTCTTGAAGGCGCAATTAATCCTTGCGCTGAATTGCGATACGCTGATCGCATTGCCTCCGAAAAATGGAACATAATGGCTTTCATGTCCGGTTGGACGAATTTCATCAACAAACCTCTTGACCTCCGCCATGGCGTGGGCTTTACAGGCGGATTGGATGAAGCTCTCAATCATTTCGTGATGGACGTCTCTTGTAATAGCTTGAATTTCCCAATCCCTAACTAACCCCCAAAACTTTTCTTTATCAAACACCAACTTATTCTCACTCACGTTTTCCTCCCTCCACAATCCGCTCCCCCGCAATGTCGGCCATGCTCGCACTCCCAACAGTCGCAAACGCAAACCCGCTGAACGACCGGACGCTTTTTCATGTTATGGTTGTATCCTTACCGTCTAAAATATCTATCGCTTCCTGAATCTGCATTTTTGTAATGTCAATGAAAATAGTTCCCCCTGTCCGTATATTCTCACAATTATACAACGCGCATCGAAGTTGCTCTATTACTTCGTCTATTTTACTCATCCCTTCTTCTCCCTCTCGGAGAGCATGGCTGTTTCCTCAACCGAGTGCCCGTGATCTCTTAAGATTTTTGCGGCTTTTGAAGTCAAATAAATTCCTGATGGTTCCTGGTAATCGTAAACTTGACGAGCCATTCTTATGACTTCCATTCGTTCCACTTTTACACCATCAATGAGAGTTATTTTATCCGCACTCATTCCCGCCCCGCCGTCTTTAGTCTCGGTCATGCGAACCTCCTTGCTAATCTTTTCATCGCTTGCACCGTCATTGGATGTATCTCATTCCCATAGACCTTCGACCTCTCGTCCTCGACGTAATCCTTGCACTCGCACCGCATCCCATGCGCTCTTGCAAAGCACGGACGCTTGCCGTTCTCCGGCCAATGACGAGTTTTATTGCATCCGCAAGATTTACAAGTCAACATACGTTCACGGCTTCAACTCTCAAAAAAGAAGAACAAATATGGCGGCATATAGCAATTTCCTCCGTAGCGGAATCGAATTCACGGCTTCAACGCTTCGTCGAGATTAGAAATTGCGTCCTTCATAATTGATCTAGGTATTTCTTCTCCATTGAATTTAGCGGTCTCCTTTCAGCAGATCAATCCCATAGCGAAGGATTTTTAGCTTCATTTCTTTGAGCTTGGCGTCGACGGCGACGGCGGCGGCGGCGGCGGAGGCGGCGTAGGCGGCTGCGGAGGCGTAGGCGGCGGCGGAGGCGGCGGCGGCGGCGTAGACGGCGGCGGCGGCGGCGGCGGCGTAGACGGCGGCGTAGACGGCGGCGGCGTAGGCGGAGGCGGAGGCGGCGGCGTAGGCGGAGGCGGCGGCGGAGGCGCAGACGGCGGCGGCGATCCTATTTTCTGCCGTATCATCCGCCAAACATTTCTTTGCCGCCTCAATCGCATTTCTTGGCCTATCGTCACCAGGACATTTCTTCTCGAAAAAATCCAACACCTGCTCCACCGCGTAAATGGCATATGAGAGATACATTTTCCGTTCCATAACTCTCACTATCAGCCAATTCGCCCAGTCCAACTTGCCAACCACGATCAGAGATTCTAGGACAGGGACGAATTCGATCTCCTTCTGCTTGCCAAACCACTCCACACCTTCGGGACAGGCGTGTCTCTCGTTCAACCAATCAACGGTTAGTATCATTCATCCTCCTTTCATCAGTCAAACCGAATTGTATATCCTTTCAGAAAACCGGAGCAAACAGTCCCACTCGTTTCAAGACCATTCTTTGTAGCGATGAATCCAGTCGAAAAGAAATCATCACCGCAAGACAACGGCTTCCAACCTGTTATATAAATATTGGTAAACCCATCTTGAGTCAAAACTCTACGCGATTCATCTTGGCGAACGCATCCGGTTACCAGTAGAGCTAGGGCCACTAAATATAATCTATACATTCATTCTCCTTTCAAATCATAGTGGCGGCTCTGGCACATCCGTGTCCCTGACTTGTGTCCAACTGCCGACAAACTTCGTCCGTTGGGCGTAATAGTGCCTGAATACGCAATTTCGTCAAGGCCGTTGAGCTAAATACCCCTGGTAACGCCACCATCATCCTCTCAAATCATGGGCAGGGCTAGATTTGCACTAGCACGCTTTTTACAGGGCCGGGTTACAGCCGGCTGGTTTCAACTATTCACCCACCTGCCCAGTCTCCCAAAAATCATGGGCGGCGGCCAGGAATTGACATGCCATACGGCACTCGCACCTGGTCGTGGATGCGCGTGAGATCGTGGGCGATGGTTGGTCGCATTGACCGCTTTTCACGAACGCGGGTTTCTCTCACACACCACAGAAGCCAATCCTTCCCGCCATCTGGCGTCGCCGCCCAATTTCAAATCCCCACAGACCTCACAAAATCTCGCAGTCTTTTAGCTCACAGTCCGACAGGTCACAATTTTGTAAGCGACAATCCTCTAAAGCACAATCTGTCAGTTTTGAATCTTTGAACTCAACACCATTAAAACTACTGCTTTTTAATTCACTTCCTGATTCCATATCACTCTCCTTTTGCTGATTTAGTTTGCTTCAAAAACTCCCCCGCCCGGAACGCCTAGCCCCCATCGGACGACTCACGACTTCCTTCCTGCTCCGGCCAGGTTGGACAAGGCGGACAACCATCTGGGGAGAAATTCATTTTAATTTTCGCAATATAATCAATATCTGTATCTGCAACATGATAAAAGCGAGGCCAATTAACATACGATCTATGCCGCTCATCTCACCCTCAACTTGAACGAGAACGGCTTGAGGAACTTGTACGTTTTTGCCGCAAAAGTGCCTCAGTCATACGGTAAATTTGTTCAACCTTAATCCAATCGTTCTCAGACATTTTTGAAACCTCATTAAGCACTTTTGCACATTCTAAATCCGGTTCCTTGTCAAATAAGTTCGGACGAATACCAAGGAATTGAAGCCATTTAATTTCTTCTATTTCTCTATCAGTAACGACTCTAATAATTTCTATGTCGGCACAGTTTCCGTATAATCTCCCAAACAAACTATTTGCGTTTGGGTTAATTTCATGTCGAGTGATTTCAACCATTTCCATACCCCTTAATGTCCTTCTCCACGTTTCGGCTCCCACCCCAACGCTGGATTTATCTTACCCATTCATCCCACCCTCAACTTGAACGAGAACGGCTTGAGGACGCGGAGGGCTTTGGATTTCATAGTTTTATCTTCGCCCATAAACATACTCCCTTGTATCGTAGAAAATCTACGCGCACTTCTAGGTAGGCTGAACCTAATCTTATCAATCCAAACAGTCATAGGGGAAACCGAGACGTGTGATTTTGGAAGTTCCTTTTGGATAGACGCATGGATCGGACAAGATAATGCTCCCCCGTTCCAATGCTTACTAATATCCTTCTTCGTCACGCGGAATGTTGTGAGTTTCATTTCCAAGCGCCAACAAATATCTTCACAGAATCATCTTCGATTCGTCGGCGCATGGCGCGCTCAAAAAGAACGTGGAAATCTTTCATGTTCCGCGCGTCACGATTGAATTTACTCGCACGCTTCGGTTTCCTTTTTGGTTTCACTTCCCCTCCTTCGGGACTTCAACTTCGTCCATCTCGTTGCGGACGGCTTCGGCATTGCGAACGTGTTGCGCTAAACCTACAGGCAACAAGACAATCCGGTTCTTCGACACGTTTATTTCGCACACTCGAAATTTATAGCCCTTGAGTTCAAAATACTCCCCAATTTCAAATGGAATATATTTTGACGGCTCTTGCGGACTATAATGTTGAGGCAGCCCTTCAAACATATTTGTCTCAGTATTCATTTTATCTCCCCTTGAACAGCGCGTTCGCGTCAGGCATTTTACTAATCTACCCCATCAACGCTGAGAAAATCAAAGTCAACGAATTTTCCCTTCTCGATCCAGCGACGGCGAATTTCCTTGTATCTTATTTTTACCTTTTGTCCTACAGTCAAAACGCCGAACAATTTTTTGCTGTCAACGGAGAAAACACGACCATGTTTTTCGCACTTGAAAACAACTGTGTATTTTTCCGGTATTATGACCGAGGTAACGCCGATAGCCATCCCGCCTCCGGCGCCCATGACTGGCGCAACGGTAGTCCCTGTCCCGCTCTGTTCCGGCGCGTAGGAGATGGCTTTTACGATCCCGCTTTCAGTCATGGGATCTCCGCTTGTGCGATCAAGCCAATCCCATGCAGCATATATAATAAATGCAAGAATTATCCCGACGAGAAGAAACAGCATGAAGGCAAGGCACGTTGGGAACCATTCAATATTTCCATAATAATCTCTAAGAATGAAATCGTCAGGCATGGGTGGACTCCTTTAACTTTTGGATAGCCAGATCTAGAAGGTTGATGTGCTCATGGGGTTCTTTTTCTCTGTCCGGTGGGCAGATTTTCGCGTAATACATTAGCGTTGACCCCTCATCCTCCAATATTTCAATCGCATATTCAAACATTGATCTCCCCTACACTGATTTCAGTCATATGACTTCCAACGTCACAACCGTCCTGGGTTGCCCATTGATTTCATGGTAAAACTTTTGAGCGTGCAATTCTCCGACTTGCCCGTCATCCCGGAAACATACTCCTTTCAGCCCGTCAAAAATCGCTTTCACCAAATTGTCTAAATCCGGTTTCTTAAAACACCTTATAGGATCAACGGAATCGGACTTCTTTTGCCTGTTTTTCGGGCGTTTGAGGTAGAAGTCAACCCTAACCCTCAAACCGCTGTCGGCTTCGTAAAAATTGGCATTCTGCCCGAAATAGGCCACACGGCTTTTGAAGTCCCTAGACTCTTTCGGATCAATGGCTCTTGGAAACCCTCCAAAAGTAGAGAACCGCGGGCGGCCTTGAGCTTTTGGTTCGCCTGGGATTGTGAACTCAATCATAGACTTTTCAAATTATGCATTGTATTCGTTTTTTTACTATTACACCATGTACACTACCGTTACATTACTAGTTACACTACGTATATCCGTGCATGTTACATGTGTTACACGTGAAATTCTCACGCAAGACTAAAAAGACTTGTGGTAAAGTTATAAACTATGTTTTAAACACGTAACAAGTGTAACAACGCATTGTATTCGTTATTTTTGGCATCAAAATTTCTTTTCCACAATTTCCACAGGTCTCCAAACCCTCCCCAAAACTCCCTCATCCCCCCTTTTTGGTTTGTTATCCCACTTGAAAAGTCTCAAAATACGGCAAACTTTTTTCCGCTTTCCGGAGTCTTGATACTGTTTTTCTATGTTTAGGCAGTCATGCCCCAAAATCTCCTCCGGGGTTGTTTCCTCCCGGTATGATAGGAAGTCGGATATCGGTTTCTCCCAGGGGTCAATCTCGCGCCTTTCCTCTTGCTCTATTTTTGTTTCTGGCATGGTTTTCCACCACTCAGTGCCTTTTTTGTAAAGTGTCAAGGCCTCCGCGAAAAACTGCTCACGGTCGCTTTCAATGTAACCTTGATTTATTTTCCCGCACCGGATAGGCCAGAACCTTCTAGCCCCGGTATAGTCCTTCAGATATTCTTTCTCATTCGTAGTCCCTATGAAAACGCACATTCTTGGGAACGTCTCTTTTTCCCGCCCATACGGAATCCGGTAACTGTCATATGGGACGGACACTACCTGTTTGATCCGTGAAATTTCCGCCTTCCGAAACGAATCAAGCTCGGCCACTTCGACTATGAGACTGCCGGGCAGAACCATGAAAAAATCTTTCGACATGACGGATTCCATGACGGCGATATACCAACTCCCGCCCAAAGTTCTCAAGGCGCGGCTCTTGCCGATCCCCTGATCTCCCTCCAAAACCACCATGTTGTCCATTTGACACCCAGGGCTGAAAATCCTGGCGATGATGGAAATCCAGAAGTTCTCCCCGATAGTCTTGGCATAGTCCGTTCCGTCCGTCCCGAAAGCGTCATGGAAAAAAGTCCCGACCCTGGCGTTCTCGTCCCATTTCAAAGACTCCATCCATTCTTTAGGTTCGTTTCGGACGTTGCGAGACGCGACAAGCCGCACGGCCTGGCTCACACATTCCAGATTGATGCGGCGCATTCCAAGTTTGTCCTGAAAGAACCGCGTCAATGCCAAATAGTCTGCGTCCGTCCAGGGGCGGGGACTCTTGCAGTTGAACATGGTCAGAACCTTCCTATGAAACTCATCATACCAAACCACATCCTTGAACAATGGGGCGCGTTCCAGAACCTTAACCGCGTTATCCAGGTTGTTTATCGGTATTCCTTCAGCCGTTTTCACCAATCCGAACTTGTGCCATAGGACCACTGGAGACTCCGCAATTTCCGTAGTAAAAACCGACTCGGCTTCCTCTTTCACTTCCGGCAACGCCCTGATTTCCTCAAGTAGTTTTTCTTTCGTCCCACCTTGCAAAATCCAATCTTCCGCGTCCGACCCCACACGGCCGTCGTCCACAAGACGGATTTTGAGCGAGGCCGCGAGATTGAAAAGGTTTCTCTGCACCGCAGCTGCGAAATCGTTCCCAGGCTGATCGTTGTCCTGCCAGACCACGACGTTCCTGCCCTTGAAAAACGGGTTCAAATCCTTGTGCCAGCTGTTCGCCGCCCCGGACGTAGTGGCGAAAACTCCAAGATCAGACAGGGTATGGACGCACTTTTCACCTTCCACAATGAAAACCGGCTCGGTTATCGGCCACGCCATAAGCTCTTTCACCCTATAAGGAAACCGCTTGACCGGCAATTTGTAGACCCAATCGCCATCCTTCCTGTGCCTCCACCCGAAACTCTTGTCATCCTTGACGTATTTCTGGTATGCAAATTCACCTTTCTCGTCCGCATAATCATAGGTCTTGACGATATCCGGTTTCCTGTTCCCATTGAGTTGTATGCCTTTAAGGTGGGCGAAACTATAAATTGAACCTTTCCCGTTCTCTCCGCACCCGCCGAAACATTTCCAGCTTCCTGTTTCCAAATGGACGGAGAAAGAGGTCTTTTTATCGTCATGGAATGGACACAGACCCTGCGCCCATCCTGATGAATTCGGTTTTCCAAGTTTTTCAACATGGTTTTGATAAATCCCTTCAATTTCCTGTGGTGACAATTATGGACGCCCTATTTTCAGATTTTTCTAAGCTCAGTCAAAAGTTTTGCAATCTTCTACTTTTTGTCGGGTGGAAAACCAGGTTGTTTTATCGTCCACTCTATGTTCTGCAAGCTGGCACTTCGCCGTGGCCAGAGACATCACCATTTGAACGATACCGCTTCTCTCATAAAATCGTGCGGAGGCGCTGTTGTGGGGGAAAGCAGGGAGGCATGTAAACCTCTCGTTTGCCCATGTTCCTATTCAATATATTCAGAACGCGCCTCCGCGCTTCCGGTAACGGCATTGTGAGAGGACAGGCCGACGAATCGAGTAACGCCATCCCGCCTCGGTGGTCTTGGCACCTCGCCGTTTGTTTTCAACTTTTTGAACATTCATAGCAAGTTTTGAAATCATCTTTTTTGAAATTGCCGCAATCGCAGACATTGCCATTTTCTTCCGCGCAATCCACGCAAAACTTCCCGTCGTCAAAATAAACGTCATCGCCTTCTTCGATTTCTTCGGAGCATTGATCGCAAATAGTCCCCCTAAATGCTGGAGAAGGATTGTTCATCCGCCCAAAGGAACAAAACTTATCTTTTGAATCGGAGTCTCAACCTCGTATTTAAGTCTCACATCCGGCGGCAACGATTTTGTGTCAACCCGCTTCATGGTGGAGTTTTTGAACTCCACTTTGTATGATTCTCCGACGATAAAATCCTTCCCAACGGTTTTTGCAATATCTTTCGCGTGTTTGTCCAATTCTTCCCATTTTTCTGCGGATTCCTCGAGCGTGTCCCTTTCCTTCAAAATCGCCTCAAGCTCCTGGTTGTCGATGAAGTCGAGACCCTCATTTTTCAGATCCGGCAAACAGATTACCCTGAACTCACATCGCTTGCAAGTCTTTGAGTATGGGATTCTCTCAAGCGGTTTCTTTTCAGCGAACGCTTTGTTAATGCGTTCCGCCCGTTTCAAGAGCCATTCGCAATAGCCCATGTCCAGCCAGATCGGGATTAACTTTGTTTCAAGGGTTGATTTGCTGATGATTACGAACAACCCTACTTCTTCGTTTTCGGACAGCATGTAAATTTGCAACTGCCCGTAATATGGAACTATCCACTCTGTTTTTGATTCCCGGATGTCGTCCTCCGAATTGATCTTTTCCCAATCCCTGGCGTTCATGCTTTTGATTTCCGCAATGATAGGTTTGGAACCATTATGGCTTATCCGGCAATCAATCCGGCCTCCGATCTGGTAAGTCCGGGCGATATCGTCTCTTAGGGCAAGCTCTTGATGGAGAATCTTGAACCCTTTTTCGGACATTCTCCTAATCCAATGATCTGCTATCAGGTTCCCCAACTCTCCCATGCCTTTCCAATCGCGGACTTCCGCTTTGTCCCAATCAGCCCTCAAATGATAGAGATATCGTTCACAAGGTCCGCCCAGCTTTGAGGCCCAATTCGACCGGACCGAATAACTGTTCTGTTTGAATGTTTGCGCCGCCTCCAATGCCGGCAGAATGGCCTCAAGCTGTTTTTGTCCTTCGGATACTGTGACGGCCTCCATCAGACCGCCACCAAGCTGTCAATCGCCAGCCCGTATTGATCTTTGTGGAACGTGATGTTGGCGACCTTGCCGGACTCCTTGCACTCCTTCGCCGTCTTAGCGATGGTCTCGGAGAATGTATTATAGACCGCACCTTCCTCGTCTTTTATTGAAAACTTAGTCCATTTCTCCGCCCTCTTAAAAGTTATGTCCGAGATAGTGACAGCCACAGTTTCGGACGCCGCCGCTTTCTCGTCCTTGTTTTTGAAGTCGTAACCTCCGCTAGTGATGATCTTGACCCCGTATTTTTCCAGTTCCCCCCGGTTCAGCCGCCTCAACCCAAGCATGGCTTTAACGCCTTCCTTGAACACGCCCCGATACGCCGCGATCTGAACATCGTCCCGGCTCACTTCGGAAATGTCCTTGTATTCGCCTGAATCCTTGCCGAAAAACTTAGTCCGGCTGGACGCAATCGACATGACCCGGATAATGCGCCCACGGAAAATGGCGTCGGCCTCGTAGATATACCGGAACCCATGCCCGATCTCGTCCTCAAACGTCTCGAATTTCTCCGTCCGATTCGTGAAACTGATGCCCACGTCCCTGGCGACCCTTTCGCATCCGGCTCCAACCATTTCAATCTTCTCTTTTTCGCCCTTCCCGAAAGCCACAAAGTCGCCCGGATAGGAGCTTTTCATGATGACCGCGAAAATCTTCTTGTTGGCCTCGATGAGTTTTTCAATGTTGTCGGCCAGCCAAAGAGTATCTTCGAGCGAGTCCCGTTTGACTTGGAGCGCACCGCCTCCTATGATCGCCTCTTTATCAACCTCGATTGTTTCCAGTTCGGTCGTTTTTTCACTCATTTGATTTCACCTCTTTGTGTTTATTTTTTAGAAATCAGTTGTTTCATTTTATCTATCAACTCTCTGAATGTATCGTTTCTCGCGCCATAGAAAAACACGGCGCGATAATAAATCTCAAGCTCGCGCCATACTCCCTTGTCGCCTTCTTCGCGCAATGTGTTAAAAATGCGGTTGGCTTCAAGGACGGAACCATCATAATAACATGTCCCACCAATCACGTCGCAATTACCAGACATTGGTTCTTGGCCGTCCCTCATGGGATTTTTGCTGTGATACCCAAGATCAACTGCCATAGGTTCATGAAACATATACGGGAATTGCGAATTAGGAACTTTTCCGTCTATCTCCGCTTGGACATGTGGTAATTGCCAGTTCGTAGAAACTTTGAATTGAACCGCACCATGCGGGCCTTTAAGGAAAAAGGCCAGCTCAACTCCATGAATTCCATAGTTTTTATTTGGGTCCGGACTCCGTTTGTCAAAGGCCGGATAAAATCTGATCTCCCTTACAAAATCAATATCGCTCATTTTATTCTCCTTTCGGTTCGTGATTTAGAAGGAATTGCCTGACGTCTTCCATATGATCGAACAAAATCCGCGCCTTTTTCACTCCAAAACTCAAGACCGGGACTTTGGCTTGGTAGGTGTCCGGTTTTGCGTCCTGCTCCCAAAACTCAAGAACTGGCTTGCCTTTATACTCGCCTTGTTTTACTTGAATCATATCGCTCCCTCCATTTCTAAGGTATCAGACTATCAACGGCATCAAGATCGTAGGTAAAAGAGGCATCCTTGCTCGAAAATTAAACGCGATTATTTAGAAATTCCTCAACAAAGCGTTTAATGCGTTTTCCGAACACTCGACCCCGTTCGCGCGGATGAACTCATAAGCGGAGCTCGCCCGCGATTCAGCGCCCAGGTCACAGGAGTATTCGAGATAGGGCGGCATTTGAACTTTCAAGACGGGACCCGACACGCTGGCCGCGAACGTCCGCAACTTAAACCGCTTGACCAGTTTACCCTCATTGTTCACAGACCACGGAGTTATTCTTTTCATATCGCTCCTTCCGCTCGTAGTTTGTCGCGCTCGTCCGACAACTTGGCCTTATACCTGGTCCACGCCAGCTGTTCATATTCCTGCCAGATATTTTCCTTCATCATAAGCAGGCTGACCAACGATGGGCTGGCCGCCATTGCACTGTCCGTGCAATACCCCTTCTCCAAAAGAAACTCACGGAAGTCGGCAGGTGACAGACCAAGAACGATGATTCTTGATTCGGTCATAATGTCGGTTGGGGTGTCCATCATTTCCCTCCTGTATATTTGTTGAACGCCGCAAGTTTTTGCTTGTCACGCCGTTCTTTTAATTCAGCCTCGGTCGGGATAACGGTCAGCTTGACGCTCCTGTCCGTGAACCGGATGATGATGGCTCCGAACCACACGGTTACCGTGAAAACCAGCAGGCCCATCATCAGACAGACACTTACTTTGCCGTAGGTTGGAAGGGACAAATAAGTGAAGTAGATGGTTTCAAGAGTTTTCATTTAGCGACCTTATTTTTGGCCTGTTCACGAACCCTATCCTCTGTGATAATGTGCTCAAGTTCAAATATGACCGCATTAAGGTTTGCCAGTTCTTCGGCCAACTTATACCTGATTTCTCGCAGATGATCGCGCTGGACAGTGAGACGACCATATGTTGCCTCAAGATGTGCCCTGTTCATTTCGCGCCTCCTTCTACCTTGAGGATGGCCTTTTTCGCTGCTTCGAGTTTGTCAAGATGCCCATAGGTGGGAATGGACAAATAAGTGAAGTAGATGGTTTCAAGAGTTTTCATTAATCGTCTCCTTTTTTGGTATTTTTCGGATCGTTCCATATTTAACTTCCCCGATGATTTCTTGCGCCTCTACAACCATATCCTCCCCATAGGCTTTTTTCCATAAGGCCAAACCAGCAAATAAATTACACCCAAACTTTATTTGCATTTTACACCGGATGGACAATCCCGCCTCGATCCCCCAGCCCGCCTTGATCCCCGATCCCGACTCGATCCCCCAGCCCGCCAAGATCCCCCATCCCGCCATGATCCCAAATC
>ERZ1292644.379-Hain-H14-01um-R2-379-length-31697-cov-10_pt1 | contig 31697 bp, 25 predicted proteins | sample MGYA00564402_ERZ1292644 | MGnify/ENA primary metagenome ERZ1292644 (study PRJEB36523, sample SAMEA6512644) | groundwater metagenome | collected 2019-01-09 | study: AquaDiva: Metagenomics assemblies of 32 groundwater samples
CGGTTCTCAGATGGCAGCGCAGCGATTGTCGGTGAGGATCATCTCTGGGAGGTCGAGACGCATTGGGATCGGCTCGGTCGACCCGAGGCGCACCGCTGCCGAGGTCCGGTCCGAATCGTGCCGTACCGTCGGCGGCCTCCTATGCGACCGGGCCCGAAGATCGTGACGACGCGCGAGATCCGTGAGGCGCTGGTCTCGGGACGCTGGCGCCAGAGTGGTCGCTGGAGCATCCCTCTCATAGCGGCGGTGGAATTTTCACCTCGCCCGGCGCCGCCGCTCAATCCCTATCTCTTGGGCGTGCTGCTGGGGGATGGCGGCCTCACATCACCTTATTCGGTGCGTCTGACGACGGCAGACCAGGAACTCCTTAGCCGGGTCGCCAGCGCCCTGCCCTGCGGCGCTCAGCTCCGGCGTCGCGACGGTATTGACTTCACCATTGTTGGCAGCGGTCGCGTCGGTGGTAACCCGGTCCTGAATGCCCTGCGCGGCCTCAGTCTGCTTGGGCACGGCGCTGCATCAAAATTCGTGCCCAAGGATTACCTCTGGGCCGCTCCGGCCATGCGGCTCGCCGTGCTCCAGGGTCTCCTCGACACCGACGGTACGATCCTGCGCCATTCTGCTTCCGTGTCCTTTACGACGGTCTCGGCGCAGCTCGCCGGTGACGTCGCGTTCCTCATCCAGTCGCTCGGTGGCCTCGCCCCGACCCGAACGCGGATCACGCAGTACACGCACAAGGGGGAACGGCGGAGCGGTCGGCTCTCCTACCACGTTTCCGTGCGGCTGCCGAACGGCGTTGCCCCGTTCCGCCTGCGGCGCAAGGCCGCGCGCGTCAGGCCCAAGGGCCTGAGAAACGGGGTGCGCCGTTTCATCGTTGGCTGCGAGCCCGCTGGTGAGGGGCCTGCGGTGTGCATCAAGGTCGCCGATCCGCGCGGGTGTTACGTCACAAACGACTTCATCGTCACCCACAACACCTCCGGGGCGATCTACGCCCTCCTCGCCCTAGCCGAACGGGTGCGGCGGGACGGCAAGGGCGTTCTCCTGCCGATCCGCGTTGCCGTGGTGCGTGACACGTGGGTCCACCTCCAGAAGACGACCATCGCCACCCTCGAGAAGCAGCAGCGGCTTGGGCTCTCTGTGGTCTGGCGCGAGGGCAAGCACGAGGCGGTGATCCCGGGCCAGTTGCACTTCTTCTTCTTCGGCATGGACAACCGCGACGACGTGGATAACCTCCAGGGCTTCGAGTGCGCGGTCATGTGGCTGGAGGAGGTAGCGCCCGGCGCCGACCTGACGCAAGGCATCCCGGCCGAGACCCTCGGCATCGGGCGCACCGCGATCCGCCAGGAAGGCCTGCCGAAGCGCATCATCCTCACCTTCAATCCGCCCGATGAAGATCATTGGGTGCTGAAGGTTGAGGAGCACCTCGCCCAGCTCGGGCTGAAAGATCTTGTCGTCCATCGCTTCGTCATCCCGCCCGGCGAGCGGTCGACCCACTTCCGCGCCATGGCCAAGCGGGCGGCGCGCGGCGGCAACTTCGTGCTGGCCCGCCAGTGGGAGGAGGCGGCCGAGGAGTTCGATACCTACCGCGAGCAGAATATCGCCTTCCTCGAGTCCATCGGTCGGCACGACCTCGTGGCGCGGCTGGGGCGCGGCGAGATCGGCGGCGTGCAGATCGGCGAGTCGGTGGTCTCGACCTTCTCCTACAAACTCCACGTCACCGAGCCCGGCGAGAAGCTCGTCTGCCTGCCGGGGAGCCAGATGTGGAGGTCCTGGGACGGCGGCCTCCTGCCCTCGACCGTCTTCATCGAGGAGACGCCGAGCGGGAACGTCAACGTCCACGGCTCGCGCGTGTCGATCAACAAGGCGATGGCCCAGCACATCCTGGACGAGGTGCTCCCCTTCCAGGAGAAGTCCGGCCTGCGACCGCGGCGGCCGGGCGAGGACTACCGGCGCCAGCGGGGCTGGGACTACCGCGACTGCGGCGACCCCTCGCTCTTCGAGTCGGACAAGGTGCAGGACGCCGAGTACAGCGCCGGCCTCACGATCCAGCAGATGTTCCGCACCACCATCGAGGTGCCGCCGACGAACGACTGGCCGCCCCGCCGGGACGCTGGCCTCGTTGCCTTCCAGCGCAAGGGCCAGGGACAGCGCATGCTGATCCGCATTCAGCGCGAGGAGAATCAAATCCTCATCCAGGGGCTCAACGGGCGGTTCCGCTACCCCGTCGACATGGCGACGGGTCGGATCAACCCCGCCATCAAGGCCGCCAAGCGCGTGAGCGGCATCTTCGCGCAGCCCACGGACAACCTCCTCTACTTCCTCGTCCTCAAGTTCCCCGCCCACGACTGGCTGCGGCGCGAGCCCGGCCCGGGCTCGCCCAAGCCGCCGCTTCCCGAGCCGCGGGACTGGCTCGGGGTATAGAGTGGGGCCGTGCTGAATTACGTCGAGCTGGAGCCGCAGGTGCTTGTGGGGATGCCGCGCGAGGGCCCGATCGTGGAGGTGGCCTTGTGGTGCGGCTTCGTGCTGGGCACCTTCAATGTGCGGTGGCTCTTCGTCCGGTGGCGGGTGAATTGATCGCCGCGCCCCCCGTCGTGGCCCCGTGACCTGCATCGCCGGCTACCTCCACGGGGACGGGCACGCGACCCTGATCGCCGACACCCTGGCCTCGACGGACAGGCTCGCGATTGAGTGCGTGCCGCACAAGCTCTTCGTCTCCGGAGCGGCGCTGGTCGGCGTGTCCGGCGACATGCGCGTAGGGCAGCTGATCCGCTACCGCAGCCCGGGCGTGGAGCTCGGCTCGGACGGCGCGGTGCCCTCGCTCCTGCGCTGGCTCGAGGCCATCCGCGCGCTCCTGCGCGAGGCCGGGGCCGGCCGCTCCAAGGAGGGCGTCGACGAGCTCACGGACTCCCGCATGCTCGTCGCGCTCGGCGGGTGGCTGCTCGAGGTCGACGGCGCGTGGCAAATCGTCCAGCCGCAGTCGCCCTTTTGGGCCATCGGCTCGGGCCAGCTCTACGCCCTCGCGGCCCTGGACACCCTCGACCGCGTGAGCCGCGACGCCTACTCGCCCGCCGACAAGCTCCGCGCCGCGATGCTCACCGTCGCCAAGTTCGACCCCGGCGTCCGGGCCCCGTTCGAGCTGCTGACCGACAGCCTTGGCCAGCCCTACGCCTCCGCGTGGGCCAGGCCGTGAGCCAAGTGCCCGCCGCCCCCGGATTTTCTTACCGCCCCTGCCGCCGCTCGGGCTAGGCTGGCACCGGGTAGGCCGGGACCTCCTTCTCGGGGTGGGCAGCCTCGGGGGAACCAAGCGCCGGCCCGCACCTGGCCGTCGGAGCGGAGAGAGGCCCGCTCCCATTCATGTGATGGCGGGCGGCGCACCTGCCCAGAACCTTGATCTGCGGGAGGTGCGCCCATGCACGGCAAGAAGATGCCCAAGAAGATGTCGTCCCACAAACCCTCGGCGCCGACGAGCACGGAGGAGGCGCGGGAGAAGGCCGGCATGGGCGCGGCGTCGGCGAAGAAGCGCCGCCGCTTCCCACCCCCGCCCCCCGCCGTCCAGGCGGGCGGCACGGGGCCGGGGTTCACGATGCCGGGCGGCGGCTACTAGCGGCGCACGCCGGTGCCCCACGAGAAGTCCGAAACGGTCCAGCGCGAGGACGGGCGGTGGATCAACACCTACGGTCGCGATACGCCGCAGCGCGGCCGGCCGCTGCCGCGGCTGTTCCAGTACGAGGCTGAGTCCTACGCCTCGGAGGCCGAGGCCTCGACGGCGGCGCGCCGTCGCTCGCACGACACCGACCCCAAGACCGAGCGGCCCCGGCCCGGCACGCCCGTCCTCACGGATCCTGTCAGCCCCGCGCCGCAGGGCACCGGGCCGGACGACGAGCGGCCCGACCCCGGCTACGAGGGCAAGACCGGCCAGGCGCGCCGCGCCGTGGAGGCGCGCGGCCTCAAGCCCGACCAGGACGGCTACTGGGCGGCGGTCTTCCACGAGTTGCGCCCCGACCTCGACCAGCCCACCCCGCGCCCGCAGCTGGTGCCGCTCGGGCAGTACCTCCGCCAGCGGATGGGCGAGGCCTCCCGCGGCGGCGTTCGCCCGCCGGGCGAAGCGGGCGGGGCCGGGACGATGGCGCACCCCGCCATGCTCGCCCAGGCCGAGGCCCGCGAGGGCATGGCGGGGCGGCTCCGGCGCGGCATCCCGAGCGTCGAGGAGGGCCAGATGCCCGTGCCCAACCGCGAGCTCTACCGCGAGCCGGAGCTCTGGCCGATGCCGCGGGTCGGCCCCGAGCTGCTCGAGCCGCGGGAACTACCGCCCCAAGAGCCGCCGCCGTGGCTGCGCCCGCCCGGCATGATCCCTGGCACGGTGCAGGCGCCCGCGCAGCGGAGCCTCGCGACGCTGACCCCCGAGGACCTGGCGCGGCTGCTCCAGCGCTCGCCCGGGGCGTAGGGAGGAGCGCAAGACGATGGCCAAGCGCAAGAAGTCTGGGATGTCCGCCGCGATCTTCGGTCCCCTGGGGCCGGAGGAGCGGCGCCGACTGGCCGCTGAGGACATGGCGCGCACGGCCGTGGACACCGACTCCGGCCTGGTCGCCAAGCGGGCCGAGCTGACGCGCGAGATCCTGGCGACGACCAAGCGCGTGATGTCGGGAAGCCGCCCGTTCGTTCGATCAAGAAAGTCACGCTGAGTCTGAATGGCCGCTAGAAGGATCCTAGTGGTAGACGACCAAAAGCGATGTGTCCACTGCGACGCGGTGAAGCCTCTTCAGGCATTCCACCGGCAGTTAAGTCACAGCACCGGGAGAACTTCACGTTGTAAGGAATGCGGCAAGATATGGGCTCGTCAGCACCCCGAGAGGATGCGTGCGGCCGTTCGTCGCTATCGGGCGAAACGTCCCCGCCCAGAGGCCCTATCCCGGGCCGAACAGAAGTACCGCGAACGCCATCCAGAGAGGGTGAGCGTGCAAAGAGTGCGACACGTGAGGCGCCGTAGTGTGAGATACCACACAGACGAGGCTTTTCGGACCCGAGAGAAGGAACTGCACAGACAGCGTCGCACTGCGAAGCGGGTTTCCCTAGCTGGTTGTCCCAAGTCCGCTATCTGTGAATTGTGCGGACGTCCCGGGAAGCGGATCGTCTTCGATCACGACCATGTGACCGGAAAGTTCAGGGGGTGGCTCTGTAGTTCGTGTAATAGCGTTTTGGGCAAAACACGCGAAGACATCATCCTCCTCATGAAGATGATCGTTTACATCAGAAACGGCGGCATCATCCGAGAACGAGTCGGCTGATGGCCGGGTTCCCCGCCCTGCTCGTCGAGCCGCCCAGCCCCATCGGGGACGCCCTCTACGCCACCGACGAGATCGGCGGCGTCCTGCCGCATCCGGCCGACCCCGCCCCGACCGACGCGGCGACGCGGGTGCGGAACTGGTTCGTCTCCTGGCGCAACCACCCGCTCTGGGCCGCCTTCATTCGCAACGCCGACGAGGACGAGGGCTTCTACGTCGGCGGCGACCTCCAGTGGTCGAAGGACGGCTCGTTCGAGAGCCTGCAGCGCCTGAAGAAGGCCCGGCGCACCACAGTGTCGCTCAACTACTGCCAAAGCACGGTCGACGTCCTCGTCGGGTTTGAGAGGCAGAACAGATTCGATCTGAGGGCGACGCCCGAGGGCAACGAGGACGCCGAGCACGCGCGGGTGCTCAGCTGGGTCATGAAGTTCGCCGCCACGCAGGCGGAGCTGCCGGAGTACGAGAGCGAGATGTTCGACGATGGCCTAATCCGCGGGGCCTCGGCCATCGAGCTCGGCGTGGACTGGGCCGAGGATCCCTTCAACGGCAAGATCACCGCCGAGGTCCTCCGGGTCGGCCACGAGGTGATCTGGGACCCGTACTGGAAGAAGTACGACCTCTCGGACGCCCGCGGCGTGCTCAAGTACCGCTGGGTCTACGTGGACGAGCTCATGGCGAAGTTCCCCCAGCACAAGGAGGCGATCCAGGCCGGCGTTGCCATCCTCGACACGCTCTTCTCGCCCTTCATGGCGACGACCGACGGCGGCCGGCCCGACGCCTACGGGTCGGTCACGAGCCACGTCAACGAGACCCTGCAGGTCGAGACGCTCTTCTACGCGCCGATGGACCGGCGCCTGCTCGTGATCGAGGCGTGGTGGCGGGAATTCGAGCCCGTCTGGATCGTGGCGAACGTGCAGACGGGCAAGCAGGTGCAGGTCGCCAGCCGCGCCGACGCCCTCGCGGTCGCCCGCGCGGACCCGAAGTCGTGGCGGGTGATCGAGAAGGTGGCGCGCCGGGTGAAGACCGCGCTCATCCTGCCCGCCACGCGGCAGACCCTCGAGGAGGGCGACAGCCCCTACGACAACGACCAGGAGCACTACCCCATCGTGCCCTTCGTCGCCAAGAAGAAGGGCCAGCACGTCTATGGGATCGTCAGGAACATGAAGGACCCGCAGCTGGTCGAGAACAAGCGCGTGAGCCAGGTCCTCGACGTGCTGGCGCGGTGGGCGAACATGCGCTCGATGTACGCCCGGGGTTCGCTGGAGGACCCGCGCGTGCTCGAGGACCCCACCTCGACCGCCCCGATCGAGTACATCCCAGGCCCGGCGACCGGCCCGCCCGGATTCTACGTGCCGGTCGGCCTCGACGTGGTCGCGCGCGGGCTCATGGAGATCGCCGCGCAGATGAAGCTCGCCATGCGCGAGATCACGGGCATCAACACGGACCTGCTCGGCCTCAAGAGCGACGACAGCTCGGGCATCGCCATCGCGCGGCGGCAGGCCCAGGGCCAGATCATCAGCACGATCTACTTCGATAATTTCAAGCGCTCGCGCAAGATCCTCGGCCAGCGCCTGGCCCGGCGTATCCAGCAGGTCTACACCACGGAGCGGGTGCTCCGGCTGATCGACCCCGACACGGGCGACCACGTCCGCGTGCTCCTGAACCCCGCCGAGGCGCGCCAGCTCGGCCCCGACGAGCTCCAGCAGTGGATCGAGCAGCAGCGCGACGCGAGCGGCCGACCCTACGTGCTGCGCGACGTCGCGGCGCTGACCTACGACGTGACGATCTCCGAGACGCCGGCGACCCCGTCGGCGCGGGCGACCGCGCTGCTGGCCCTGCTCGAGATCGTGGGCAAGATGCCGGCGATCCTACCCGCCGTGGTGGATGTGATCCTGGACCTCGCCGACATCCCCGACAAGCCGAAGATCCTCCGGCGGGTGCGCGAGATCATGGCGCAGCAGGGCATCCGCGTGGACGCCGGGCAGGTGAACCCCGCAGCGCCGATGCCGGGCCAGACGGCCCAAGTGCCCGGCATCCAGCCGCCCGTCCAGCCGCCGGGCATGCCCCCCGCGCCCTCGGCCTCGCAGATCGGTGGCACGCGCCGCAGTCGCCCCTCGCCGGCCCTCCGGCGCACCGTGCAGGCCTCGATGGGCGGTGCGCCTATCGGGGCGAGCGCTTAGCGTAAAGAGTCCACGGAAAGGAGACAACGACCATGCTCTGGAACGGCCGGAAGCTGACCCTCAGCGCCACGCTCGTCAACGCCCGCGACCACGGCAACCTGACCTTCGAGGTCGGCGGGCAGCAGTTCAACATCCCGCACCTCGCCCTGATCCCGCAGAGGGCTATTGACGAGGCGCGGGTGGCGAACACCGTCCTCAACATCGACTGGCTCGAGGCCCAGTGCCCGCTCGCCAAGTCGATGACGCTCCCGGCGGAGGTCCGGAGCGTCCGGGACCTCTCGAACGTCGTCGTTGCCTTCGGTCGCTCGGCCGAGGCCCGCGAGGTGCTGCTCGACCAGGACGTCATCCACCAAGCGGCCGGGATCGGCGGCGAGGCGCGCGGCGTGCGCCCCGAGCGCGGCGCGCGCCCCGAGAGGGGCACCGGCTAGGGGCGCGATGCCCCACAGCGAGATCCCCGCAGACGTCGTCCACGCCGCCCGGCAGACGCCGAGGGCGTGGGAGGTGCTGCCGGTGCTCTCCGAGTGGTACCTCGACGCCCGCACCGGGCGCGTCGAGATCGAGGTACCCCCGGCCGAGGAGGCGCCGGGCCCGGTCGGGGACATGCCTGAGTTGGTGCTGTTCTGCCTGGCGCGGGTGCCCGCGCTCTGGCCGATCACGCTGGAGCTGGCCCGCTGGCTCAAGGACGGCCGCACGGGGCGGATCGAGGTCGAGCTGGTGGACGGCGCCAGCCGCGAGCTGCGCCGGGTCGAGCAGGTCGGCCTCGTCCGGCGCTCCGAGCGGCTGGTACTCGGTCGCGGACTCAACCTCCCCGAGGGTGCGGTGCCGGCGTGCCCGACCTGCCGGGGCCACCTGCACGACCAGGACTACGGCAACCGCTGGTTCTGCGCGGGCTGCGACCGGCTGTGGACCGTCTGGGAACTCAAGCGCCAGAACGCCTTCCGCGCGGGCGGCGATGCCTGACGAGCCCGAGACGCACATGGTCCTAGCCCGGCACTACATCTGGCAGGCGCTCCTGGCGCGCGCCGGGCCGATCCCCGAGGCCCTCCTGGCCCAGATCGCCTCGGCGACGGTGGGCGAGGTGCCCGCGCTCGCGGATCCGGTCGCCCGCGTGGAGTGGCACATCGAGCGGATCATCGAGTGCGCCAAGCGCGCGATCGCCCAGCAGGAGTCGGCTGGGGCGGCGGGCGTCCTCGATGTCGCTCGGGCACCCCTCGCGGGCGTCCTGGCGTCGGCGGGCCTCGCGTCTATGGCCTACCAGCCCGGCGACAAGCTCCTGACCCACATCGGCGCCGGCGGGGCTGCCTGCGACACGCCCCTGCCCGCCGTTCTGTGCGCCTGCGGGCGCTACCTGCTGGTCGGCGGGGTCCCGCCCCGGTGACGCTCTCGGGGGCCGAGCTGGCGCGCATCCGCCAGCACGTCGCCGCGGTGTTCCCGCACGAGGCGTGCGGCCTGATCCTCGCCCGCGCCGACGCCCGGCGGTTCCTCGAGGCCCGCAACGTCCAGGATCTCGTGCGCGCGTTCAACCCCGAGGAGGAGCCGCCCGCGACGGAGGCCTACACGGTCGACCCGACGACGCTCTTGGAGGCTGGGGCGCTCGGCCTCCGGGGCTGGCGCGTCGCCGCCATCTACCACAGCCACACGAACGGCCGCCTGGAGTTGAGCGAGCGGGATCGGGCGGCGGCGCTGCGCGACGGCGCGCCGCTCTACCCGGGCACGATCTACCTCGTCGCGGCCCTCGGCGCGGCCCTCTCCGGGGACAAACTGCGGATCGCCGCGTGGGTCTGGCAGGCGGGCGCCTTCCGGCCCGAACCCCTCACCGTCACGGACGGTGCCGAAAATGTTGACACCGCGGAGGGCGGGGCACTAGCATAGCGAGCGAGCAACACAGCCGGGCCGCTCCTCGCAAGGGAAACCCGGTCGGGTGGGGCACCAAGTCGCCCCGTCCGACCGGGTTTCCTGCGTTTCGGGGATCGCCGGCGGAAGGGAGAGTCCCACGATGACGACGTCCGCACCGTCGCAGCCGGCCCCGGCCACGGCGACGCCGTCCGAGCCCGCGCGCTTCCGCGTGGTCATCCCGCCTGAGGTCGCGGCCCTGCTCCACGGCGAGTCGGGTGCCGAGGACCTCGACGCGCTCGAGCCCGCCGCGCTTCCAGAAGTCGCCCCGCCCGCTCCCGCTGCACCCGCTGCACCCGCTCCTGCCCCGGCCCCCGCCGCAGTCGCCCCGGTCGCGCCCGCCGCACCGGAGCCGACCGACGCGCGGACCAAGCGCGCCGAGGAGGTGTGGAGCCGCGTGGAGGAGTCGGTGCGCCAAGCCCGCGGCACTCGCTCCGGCGGTGGCGCGGCCCCCTCCACGGAATTGTCAGATACCGAGTGGGGGGAATTCACCAAGGGCATCAAGGAGGAAATCGCCAAATCTGGAATCGCCACGGCGGATGACTACGGCGCGGTGGCCGAGAAGATCTTCGAACAGGTCTTCGTGCGCCTGCGGGATTACGACAAGCGCCGTGCCGAGCGCGATCGCACGGCGCGCTGGCAGCAGAAGATGGAGATCCTCCAGGAGAACGCCCGCGCGCTCTACCCCGACTTCGACCAGGTCATCTCCGAGGCTGGCCTCTGGGGTGATGGCATCCCGGACCAGAACGGGACGATCCGCGACCCGGCCCTCGCCCGGCAGATCTACTCGGACGGCAACCCGCCGGACGCGGCCTATCAAGTCGGCCTCGGGCGGCTCGCCCAGCGGGCCGGCAAGAGCGTCAAGGACTTCCTAGCCGAGCGCGGGAAACTTTTGACCCCATCCGCGCCCCCCGCCCCCGTCGTGACCCCGCCTCCCCCCGCGCCCGTGGTGGCCGCCCACCCCGGCGAACCAGGGCGCGCGCCCACCGTGGCGGAGGTGGCCCGGCAGGCGACGGCGGAGACCCTCGAGCGGATGGCCTCGCACAGCGGCAGGCCGCGTGGGCTCAGAGCCCTCGAGCCGGCGTCACCGCCGCAAAACCTCTACTCGTTTGACCAGCTCAAGCGGCTGATGGATCAGAACCCCGATGGCTTCTTGGCGCTGGTTGAAGCCAATCCGGGGCTCGATCAGTGGTTCATGAACGGCGGGAAAGCGGTCGAATGACCCGCCTCGCACAAGGAGAACCAATCATGCAGGCACCCAGGGTGGGCGAGATCCACGGCGCGCTGATGTCCCTCTTCGCGTGGGGCGGCCTGCCGCCTATCCGGGGCGGCGCGGACACGACCGTCGCGACCGGCGACGCCGAGACCGTCAAGCTGTGGGCGGGTCGGCTCTGGATCGAGATGCCGAGGGTTATCTACTGGGGCCGCTTCATGCGTGAGAACGACATGAACGCCATCATCGAGGTGCAGCGCGCCCTCGAGGGCCGGCCCGGCGACCGGCTCACCTTCACCCTGATGCGGAAACTCACCGGCACTGGCGTCACGGGCGACGGCACGATGGAGGGCTCGGAGGAGGCGATGGTGCCCTACTCGGACACCATCACGCTCGACCAGACGCGCAACGCGATCCGGCTGGCGGGCCGCCTCAGCGAGCGGCGCACGGCGTGGAGCCAGCGCGACACGGCCAAGCAGCTCCTCCGCACGTGGATGGCGGAGACCATTGACGACGACGTGTTCACCCAGTTCGATGTCTCGCCCTCGACGGTGCTCTTCGGCGGCGACGCGACGAGCACGGCGACGATCGACTCCGGCGACAAGGTGGCGCCGCAGCTCTTCGACAAGGCCGTCGGCAAGGCGAAGAAGGCGAGCCCCAAGGTCTGGCCCGTCAAGGTCAACGGGCGCGACTACTTCGTGATCCTGGTCCACACCGACGTGACCTACGACCTGCGCCAGAACGGAACCTGGCAGCAGTCGCAGCGCGAGGCCTCCCCGCGCGACACGCAGGACAACCCGATCTTCTCCGGCATGCTCGGCTACCACAACGGCTGCATCCTGCACGAGCACGAGAAGATCCCGATCGCCACGAACTGGGGGTCGGGCTCGGACCAGACCGGCGCCTCGAACTTCTTCCTCGGTCGCCAGGCCGGCCTCTTCGGCTGGGGGGCGCGCGCCCAGTGGTGGGAGAAGGACTTCGACTACGGGGCGAAGCCGGGCTTCTGCGTCGGCGCGATCTGGGACTTTACCAAGGCCGTCTTCAACGCGGTCGACCACGGCTTCATCGCGCTGCGCACGTACCGCACGAATCTCTAGGCCGGTGACGACGATCAGCGAGAAGGAGGTCGCCCCATGCTGACGCAGACCGGGGTCATGCAGGAGGAGCTGGTCCGCTTCCTCCAGGCCCTCCGCAACCGCGTCCTGGCCAAGCCCACGCTGGCCGTCGCCACGACGGTCGCGCAGGTGCAGGTCACCAACAGCCTCGTGGACTTCATGATCGACGGGACGATCTACCGCAAGGCCGCCCAGGACAACATCTCGGTCGGCACGCTTACCGCGCTCACGGCAGGCCAAGCCTGCCGGATCCGCGTGGAGATCAACAGCGCGGGCACCGTGAGCTTCGTGCAGAGCAAGATCGTGACCGGGGCGCGGGGTACGGCACCGACGCCGCTCCGCACGGCCTCGCGGGCGACCCTCGGCGTGATCGACGTCGCGGGGGCCTTCACCTTCGGCACGACCACGTTCGCCGGCGAGACGTTCACCGACGGCGACCCGGATCTGGCCCCGGGCGGCGCCTCCGACAAGGACGTCGGCCTCGAGGCCTGAGCAGCGCCCACGCCCCGGCGCCGCCGGGATGGGCAGGGAGGACGAAAGCGATGGCGACCAAGAGCGCGATGGCGAGGGAGGCCGAGAGCCTCGGAGTCGCGGTCGACACCGGGATCGACCCGAGCGAGGTGTCCGCCGCCGCGACGGCGACGCGCGGCCCGAAGCCCGCGCGCCAAGCCCAGGCCCCGCCGCCCGCCCCGGTCGAGATGCCCGACGAGGGCGACGACCTCGTCCCGGTCCGCGACGCCGAGACCGAGCTGCTGCTGCCCCGCATCGCGGGCGGGCGCGTCATCTACATCGGCCCCTCCAAGCGCAAGAGCGTGCCGCTCAAGGGTTCGATGATCGTCGAGCAGTGGGAGCTCGAGCCCGAGGAGCGGGACGCCAAGGGTGTCGTGGTGAAGCCCGCGAAGTACGAGCGCGAGGAGACGCCGAACATCGAGCACGGCTTCTACAGCTACGACTTCTCCACCCACGACAGCCGGGGCAAGATGATCCTCGAGGGTCACCGGCTCGTGCAGCCCAACGACCGCTCGGCGCAGCGCGACCAGCGCCTGCGCTACAAGGCCCAGAGTCGCGTCGAGCACCCGGAGCACCTGCGGGTCTTCCACCGGATGCGCGACGCCAACAGCGACCCCGAGTTCGTCGTCGAGGTGCCCCGGCGCGAGCAGGCGCGCTTCCAGCGCTGGGTGCAGGAGCGCGAGGCGATGCTCGGGCGCCAGCGGGCGCTGATCGAATACACCGCCAAGGAGGCGTAAAGCGATGGCCCCCAAGGATCCAGGACTCGACGGACGCCCCGCAGGGCCGAGCGACGAACTCGGCGGCTTCGGCCCCTCGGGCCAGCCAGAGGACCTCTCGGGAGTCGGCACGGCCCGGCTCGGCGGCGAACCCGGCGCGGCGGAGGCCGACCAAGCCCTGCGCGACATCCAATCGCCGATCAAGGAGAAGAGTTTCCCTGGCGAGACGATGCGCGGCACCGGGAAGGTGCCGGACCTGCAGGGCGACGAGTGGGATCCGGCTAACGTCAAGGTCTAGCTAGGCGCGACGCGGCCACGCCGCGGGAGAGGACGGCTCTGAATGGCAACCCGCAGGCTGGCGCTCGGCGGTGTCGCGTTGCTTGTGGTGCTTCTCGTCCTCGCGCCCTCGCCGGGCGAGGGCGGCGGGCTCGCCCGCCACGGCATCGTCACCTGCGACACGACGGTGGGCGGGGTGCAGATCGTCGCCGCGAATCCGAACCGGGTCACGCTGCGCCTGTCCAACGGCAGCGGCTCGACGATTCACCACGGCTCGGGCGTGCCCTCCGCGCTCACGACCGGCAACGGGATCCCGCTCCTGACCGCCACCATCTTCGAGTTCACGCTGCGGGAGTACACCGGAGCCTACAGGTGCATTGCCGGAAGCAGCCTCGAGTTGCGCTACCTCGAGGTTCTCGACTGAGTCGTGCCAGAACTAGTATCCTTTTCGGATGTAAAAAACCGCGTCCTCTCGCGCGCCAACGAGGAGGTGGACGGCACGAGCGACTGGGACGCGGACGCGGGGACCGCCGTCGTCGCGGCGCACCGGCGGCTGGTCGGCTTCTACCCCTGGATGGCGCTCGAGAAGTACCCGCCGGGCGTCGTGCTGGTGCCCGCGGCGGTCACCGACCTGCTCATCACGACGACGGCGGGCCAGACCTCCGCGACCTTCGGCGGGCCGGCGGCGAGCTACGCGACCAGCCGCAAGGACTGGAAGATCATCCCGACGGGGAAGGACTACCCGATCCGTGTGACGGCGCACACGGCCGCGGCGACGGCCCTCACCGTGGACGCCGCCCCGGAGACGCTTGCCGCCGTGGCCTGCACCGTCTACCAGGACGAGGTCGATCTGCCGAGCGACTTCATGTTCTTCCTCAACTGCGCGTGGACGAACGGGGGCGAGCCGATCCGGGTCCGCGGCGACGAGCAGACGCGCGTGGACTACCCGGACCAGGCGGGCACCTCGTGGCCGCCGGTGCAGGCCGTGCGGATCGGCAAGACCAAGCTCCGCTTCTCGAGCTACCCCGACGCTAGGAAGCGCGTCGAGATCCCCTACACCTTCGACCCGGGCGACCCGTCGGGCACCGGCACGATGTCCATCGACGACCACCTGCGCGTCGTGCTGGTCGAGCTCGCCCTGCCGGAGGTGCTGCGGCACAAGAAGGCCGAGGCCGAGGCGCAGCGGATCGAGCTGCTCGCCCAGGGGATGCTGGCGCGCGCGGCCGACCGCGACCGGCAGCTCCGCCGCTCGCTCCTCGGGCAGCTCAGCCGCGAACAGCCCGCCGCGGGGATCTGGTCGTGAGCGCCTTCCTGTTCTGGCTGGCGATGCTGCTTCAGTGCGGGCCGTTCCCGATGTCGCCGAGCGATTGCGAGCCGCGCCACTCGACGCTGTCGTTGCCACCGTCTGCCAGCGCGGTGAGCGAGGCGCCATGATTCGCCCGGCGGGCGAAACGGGGGGCACCTAGCCGTGTGGGACGGCGTCACGCCAATTCGGATCCTCCTCGGCCGCGACGGGCTCTACGGCCTGAAGAACACCGACCGCGTGCCTTTGGGCGGACTGATCCAGCTGCGTAATGCCACCCTCGAGGACAACACGCTCCGCACGGCGGGCGGGGCGGCGAAGCTCGGCACCGCGATCCCCGGCGCACCCAAGATCTCGGCGGCGGTCGACTACTTCCCCACGACGGGCCAGCAGCGCACGGTGGTGATGGCCTCGGACGGCACGCTCCAGAAGGACGACGGGGCGGGTGGCGGCTGGGCCACCCTCCTCTCGGGCCTCACCGCGTCCGGGGCCGTCCCCTTCTTCACCCCGGGCGGGGGCGAGGTGCTGAACAACGACCGCCTGCTCTTCTACGCTGACGGGCTCAACCAGGAGCGCGTCATGGTCGCGGACGGGGCGAGTTTCGCCGCGCTCACGAGCCCGCCGGCGGACTGGGCGGGCACGAACCGCCCCAGCGCCTTCGTGATCCACGAGGGCTACAACTGGGCCTTCGGCAACAAGAACGCCCCGCATCTCCTCTACCGCTCGCTCCACACCAATCACCGCGACTTCACCACGACGCGCTTCGCCGTGCCGATCTTCTCGGGCGAGGGCGAGTACCTCGTCGGCGGGCTTTCCTACAAGGGTGGGTTGCTGCTCTGGAAGTTCCCCGAGGGGGCCTACTGGTACGACACCCGGAACGCCGACACGAACGAGTGGCGCGCCTTCAAGGTCGGGGCCGGCGGGATGCCCGGACCCGGCTGCTGCGTCCTCATCGAGGACGACGCGATCTGGGTCGACCCCTACGGCGGCGTCCACATGATCTCCGCCACGACCGCGACGGGCTCGGTGCGCGCCCAGGACCTCGCCTACAGGAAGCTCGGTCGCTTCATCCCCGACCAGATCAGCCGCGAGGAGCTCCCGCGCGCCAATCTCATCTACTACTCCGACAAGCAGCAGCTCTGGCTCGCGTGCGCCGCGACCGGCGCCACGACCAAGAACCGGCGCCTGATCCTCGACCTCAACAACAAGGGTGAGGTCGGCGAGCGGTGGAGCTTCGAGGACCGGGACACCAACGAGGCGCTCTTCCTGCGGAAGAAGGCCGGCGTCCTCCGGCCCGCGATGGGCGACGACGTGGGGCAGCTCTGGGAGCTCGACCAAGTCACGCGCAGCAAGGACGGCGCGGGCTACACCTTCGAGTGGTGGCTGGCCGACACGGACTTCGCCCAGCTCGTGCCGGGCTGGGCGGGGAAGCTGAAGAACCTGCATTACCTGCAGGCACTCCATGTGCCCCTGAGCACCGTGAGCCACTCGATCGAGGTCTGGCGGGACGGCAACCTCCGCCAGACCCTCGCCGTGGCGCTTTCGGGCGGCTCGGTCAGCTTCCCGCTGACCCTGCCGTTCACGTTCGGGGCCGAGATGATGCAGGTGACCCGGCCGCGGCGGCTCCGCGGCCAGGCGCGGCGGCTGGCCTTCCGGGGCCTCTCGACGGTGGCGGCGACCGACATCTCGCTCTCGGGCCTCATCGTCGGGGTCACCTTGGCGGGGGGCACATGAGGGCGCGGCGGGTCGGGCTCGCGCTGCTCGCGGCGGCGGCGGTCGCGCTGGCGGCGGCCCCCGCCTGGGCTGCCGGGCCGTGCGCGATCTATAAAACCTTCGCGACTGGAGGCTCATTCACCGCCGGCGACGCCAACTCGATCCAGACGACGCTCGGCCAGACCAACATGGTCTGGTCGTGCCTGGACGACTACTCCACGACCGCCGCCCAGATGCAGACCACGGTCGACCCCTACCCGGCTCAAGTCGAGAGCTTGGCCACGACGGGCCAGGGCGAGATCGAGCGGCTGCGCTACCTGCTCCAGCAGATCCACGGGCGGACCTACTGGTACCAGGACCCCGACCCGCTGAACCCGCCGGGCGACATCCAGTTGGGCGTGGCGAGCACGCGCAGCGGGTTGCTGGTCTTCTATCACACCTCTTCGGCGCTCGCCACCTCGTTCCAGGCGGGCAATACAACGACGAGTGCCGTCTACGTCTGGCCGCTGGCCCCGCCGACGAGCGGCACGCAGGGCCTCGTCGCCACGGCGGCGGGGGCCATGTCCTGGCAGGCGCAGACCGTCGCCAACGGCTACACCGGGGCCGCGAGTTTCACGACGAACGGAGTGCTCTATGGGGCGGGCACGGGCGCGATTGTGGCGACCGCGCAGGGCGGGGCGAACACGGTTCTGACGGCGAATGCCGGGGCACCGTCGTGGTCGGCCACGCCGATCATCAACACCTCCGTGCAACTGGGCGTGGCCTCCTCTGTCACGGGCCTGCTCAAGCTCGGCCACGCCTCCTCCGCGCTTCTGACGACCTTCCAGGCTGGCAACGCGACGCAGGCGAACACCTACGTCTGGCCCGCGACCAGCGGGACGGCGAACCAGGTGCTCACGACCGATGGCGGCTCGCCGACCGTGGCGCTCTCGTGGAGCGTTGGCTTTGCGATCACGAGAGCAACCGCCGACGTGACGACGAGCGAGACGACGACGAGCACGAGCTATACCGACCTCGCGACGGTCGGTCCGGCCATCACACTGACGCCAGGACAGGCGACGGACCAGATGATCGTCTTCAGCGCGAACGGGGCCGTGGCGGCGAACCTGCGACAGATGAGCGTCTCCGTCGCCATCGCGGGGGCCGCGGCGAGCGACGTGGATGCCTTGGTTATGACGAGCGGCAACGTCGTCTACCAAGTGCGCGCCAGTGCCCACGTCCTCGCCGCGGCGGTCGCGAACGGGGCGACGCACACGCTGAAGTACAAGGTCGCCGCGGACACCGCGACGTTCCAAAATCGGCGCGTCAGCGCCTTCACCCTGAACTAAGCTGGGAGAGCACGACCATGAATCGCAGGCGGTTTCTGACCGGGTCGGGGGCACTCATCGTGGTGCTGGCGATGCCGCGCTGGGGGAGGACCCAGGAAGTCGCCACGCGCATCTTCATGCACTCCCTGATGGTTGACTGTGTGGCGCGGGGCCTCACCCCGGCGCAGTGCAGCGACGAGATTGTCGCAAAACTCGGGCACGGGCCGACCTTCAAGCTTAAGGCCGATACATCGGATGACACCGTTCATGGGGCGGTGATGATCCGGCACAGCGTCCCACCGGAACCGCACCTAGTTCGGGTTGAGTTCTATCTGGCAGATCGCTTGCCGACGCTCGGGCGACGCTCGACTCTCAAGGCGCATCCAGGTCTGCCGTCCGACGCTGCGCTCCGCGCTAGGCTCGACAGCCCCGGGAACCCCTGATGCCCTGGGTCGCCGTCCTAGCCCTCGTTGTCCTAGCCCTCGGCGGCGGGTCTGCCGCAGCCCAGCCACAGCTTGGACCACCCCCGCCCGCCGGGCTCAGTTGCGAGGACCAGCTCCGCGAGGTGCGGGTGAACCTGCAGATCACCACGCTCGGTCAGATCCGCGAGCGGGCCGAGGCCGCCCGCGAGTTGGCGCAGCTCATGAAGCAGGTCGAGGCCCTCCGGGCGGAGCAGGCGGCCATGAAGGCGGCGATCGAGGCGCTCACGCCCAAGAAGCCGCCCGCCGCGCCCGCACCCAAGTAGCGCGCGATGCCTGAGACGGAGACGCTGCCGCCGCCCGGCCCGACCGGCCCGAGCCCCGCCGACTTCCCTTATCTCGGCCCAACCCCGCCGCCCGTGCCGCGCTTCATCCCCGCTCCCCGAATGCCTGCGCGGCGCTTCATCCCCGCTCCCCGAATGCCTGACATTGAGCTGCCGCCGGGCGCGATCGGGCCGAGCCCGGCTAATTTCCCCTATCTTGGTCCGACGCCTCCGACGCCCCCGCCTGCGCGGCGCTTCATCCCAGCGCCCGCGCCGCGCTTCGACCGCGTCGCCCCGCCCCGCAGGCCGCCCAGTCCGACCGCGCCCCGCTTCGTGCCGGCGGGCCTGCGGTCGAGGGTGCCGGTGCCCCCGGTGCCGAGCGGCGCGCCGGCGCCACGGCGGGCGCGGCCCGCCGCCGAGCCGCCGAGCCGACCCTCAGAGCTCGCCCGCATGTTCTCGCTGGCGCGGATGCCCCTGTCGTTCATCGGTATGACGGCGGGCCAAACGCCGTTCGGCGCTGGTGCGGGCGCGCTGGGCGGTGCCCTCAGCCTCGCCTCCGGATTCGAGGAACTCTCGCGGGGCCGCACAATGCCCGGCCTGCTGAACCTCGGCGCTGGCGCGGGCGGCCTGCTCCGGGCCGCGCCCACCTTCGCGAAGCTGGCGCCGGAAGCCGCGCAGGCTCTCGGGCTGACCTCCTCGGCCGCGAGCGCCCTCGGCACCGCAGGGAAGTGGACGGGTGGGCTGACGAGCTTGGCCGGGTTGGGCTACGGCTTGGCGCAGGGCACGCAGGCAGGGGACCGGATGGCGTTCGACAGCGCCATGAACCTCATGGCGGTTGCGTATCCGCCGCTGGGGATCCCGGCGTTCGTCGGCAAGGCCGTTGAGACGATCGTGAACGCCGGGCTGGGTGAGGGGGCATTTGGCAAGACGCCGCTGCCCTTCGGCCGGGGCAACCGCTTCTCCTCCGCCGACAACCTCGCCTCGCAGCTCAGCAAATTCATCTCGCTCCAGGGCGAGAACGCGGTGCTGGACTTCGTCCAGAAGGCGGAGGACCCGGTCAAGCTCCTCGCCCTCGCGCTCGGCGGGGCGAAACTGGCGCCGCACGGCGAGATCCAGTTCAGCCACCCCGTCTTCGGCTTCGGCGGCGACTGGCGCACCCCGGCCTCGCCCTCGTGGGAGCGGGTGATCCGGGACATCGTGGCGCGCGACGACGCCGACCTCCTGCGACAGTTCATCGCGGGCGTCCAGGTGCGCTCGGGCGAGACGGGTATCGCGGAGCCGAACTACCTGCTGACCGACTGGTATCGTCGCAAGCTCGTCTCCTTACTGCCGGAGTCCTCGCCACTGCGCAAGAACATGGACGGCCTCTTTGAACCCCTTCCAGAGAACGAGAAACCAGGGGCGCGTCTTGAAGCCTATCTTCAGGCCGCCAAGCAGCAGATGGACCAGGGCGTGCCGGGCTACACCCCGGAGAAGATACTCCAAGACCTTCTGACTGGTTCTGGGGCTGGGACTGGCGACTACCCGCCTGGGCACCGACGCATCTCGCTACTCTTTCGCCAGCCGAGCGAGCTCGTCGACGAGAACGCCGCGCGGAAAAGGATGGCCGAGGTATTCGGCTGGCCCGAGACGCGGGTCACGCCGCCCCCGCTGCCGCCCGGCGTCGTCATGCCCCCGCCAGCGCGGCGCTCGATGGCCGAACCGTGGGTGGACCAGGGCAATGGCACCTTCGAGAACCGGGTGACAGGCGAGGTCGTCTCGGCGACGCCGCCAGCGTCTGCGCAGCCCGTGTACGTGCGGCTGCAGCTCGGCGAGCCCTGGGTGAACCAGGGCAACGGCACCTACGAGAATCGGCAGACGGGCGAGATAATCTCAGAGTGGGTGCCTGAGGGGGCCGTGGGCCCCGCGCAGTCGGCGGCACCGACCGCCGAATCCCTCGCCCGAGGAGACGCGCCGTGAAAGTCAGTGCCAGTGCACGCCGCGCTGCCGTAGAATCGCGGGCGGGGGGCTGAGGCGATGGAGGAGTGGGACCTCTGGCTGGAGCAGGACCTCTTCGGGACGCAGACGCCCGAGGGCCAAGTCTTCAGAGACTCTGAGTGGCAGGACTTCGCCGCGGCGTTGGAGACCTTACAGTGGTTCCCCCAGGACTGGGTCAACCTCACCGGCTGGCTCTCCCAGGACTGGGTCGACACGGTCACTGGCGAGACCCTCACCGCCGAGCAGGCGCGCGCGATGGATCAAGCCCAGTTCGAGGCCGACGCCGCCGCCTTCAACGCCCCCGCCGGGACCACCGGGGACTTCGGCATCAGCCCCGGGAACTTCGGCATCAGCCCCTCGATCAGCCAGATGCTCAACGACCCAGCGCTCGAGGGCAAGGCCGTGGTGCTGGACGCCGCCGGGAACATGACGCGGATCGTCAACATCGACGGCTCGCCCGTGGACGCTGGGTGGCTCAATACCTTCCTCCGCTCGCCCGTCGGTCAGCTCATGGCGACCCTCGGGCTCGGCGCGGTCGGCATGGGGATCGCCTCGGCCCTCAGCCCCGGCCCCTCGACCCTGCGCCTGCCCCAGGTCCCGATGAACCCCGTGCAGGAGGCTGGCCAGCGGCAGTTGCTCGACACGATCTTCTCCACGAGCCCGGACCCGGTCGCGGCCATCCGCCAAGCCGTGCTCTCGGATCAGCTCGATCCGGCCAGCGCCGCGGCCGCGCTGCGCGCGCTCGGCGTGGCCGACCCCGAGGGGCTCGTGGAGAGCTTCCTCACGGGCGGCGGGCTCACGGGGACGGCGGCGCTCCGGGCGGCGATCAGCTCGAGCTTCGGGGGGCAGGCCGAGGTGGCGGAGGCTCTCCGGCAAATCGCCGAGCGGGCGCGCGTGGCGGGCACCCAGCAGGCCCCGATCCAGGATCTCATCCGCTCGCTCGGCCTCGCGCAAGTCCCCGAGGCCGTCGCGACGCCCGAGCCGTTCGATCTGGTCGGAGCCGGCATCCGGAACCGCGTCATCGAAGCCCTGCTGGGCGAGCGCGTCGACCCTGCCCTGGAGCGCCGCATCGCCGAGGAGCGCGAGACCCTCACGAACCGGATCCGCCACCTCTACCCGCAGTCCCAGCCGGAGGAGGGCACGGTCGGCGGGGCGCTGCTCCAGGGCTACAACCAGCGCGCCAACGAGCTCCGCTACAACGTGAACCGGGACATCCTGCAGCTCCTCGCCCCGCAGGAGCAGGCGCGGACAGCCTATGAAGCGGGGCGGCGGGACACGCGGCTCGGCCAGAACGTGACCCTCTCGGGGTTCGGGCTGACGCCGCCCCGGGAGACGGCCGAAACGCTCTCACGGATGATGCCGATTCAGCCGCTCCTCGGGATCAGCGACACGACCGGGCGGGACAACGCCCAGCTCGCCGCCCAGACGGCGCTGGCGGCCTTCAACGCCGAGCAGGCCGGGGCGCGCGACCAAACGACCGCCATCATGCGGCTCTTCGGCCAGGGGGCCGAGGCCTTCACGCGGCCCAGATACCTGAGCTTCGGCAACCCCGTCGCGTACGGGTGGTGACCTAGTCATGCCCGACATCGTCCAGCGCTTCCCGGGGCCCGGGTGGGGCGGGGGGCTCAACGCCTTCCTCGACGCCTACGAGCGCGCCCAGGACCGCACGATGGCCCAGCGGTCGGCCATGGGCCTCGAGCAGCTCCGGGGTCTCCAGTTCGAGGGGGCGCGGCGGGGGCTCGACCGCGAGTCGGCGCTCGACCTGCTGCGGCAGAAGATCGTCGAGCAGGCCGAGCAGGAGATCCCGCTGGCCGCGCCGCGCTCGGTCGCCGTCGCCCCGCCGCCGCCTGAGTCATTCGCTGGCACTGGCGCGCCCGAGGGCTTCGGCGGGCCCCCGGCACTGCCGAGGGAGGAGATCATCCCCGGCCAGACGATGCAGGGGCGGACGATGAGCAACCTGCTCGCCTCCCCCTCGCTCGACCCGAAACTCCGCGGGCTCCTGCTGACCGAGCCGGGCCAGGCCGCCGCGCGGGCAGGCGGCGTGCTGACGGAGGAGGAGGTCCGCCGCCGGCGCGCGGACGCCGAGGCCGAGCAGGAGGCGCGCGCCTTCGCCCACGAGGGCCGGGCGGCGAGCGAGGCCGGGGACAGCTTCCTCTTCGCGAGCAAGCTCGCGGCCTACTACCAGCGCGTCGGGAGGGTCCTGGCCGCCACCGACCCGCAGGGCTCGCGGGAGGCCCGCCGCCAGAGCGACACGTGGTCCTTCGCGGCGCTGGAATTCCAGAAGGACTCGCGCGAGCGGGCGCTGGCGGACGAGGACACCAAGGCGCACGGGGCGCTCCTGCGGAAACTGAGCGCGCCCGGCGGGGCGACGGCAGAGAACGCCTTCGCCGTGCTGAGCTACCGGGCGAAGGCCAAGAGCTGGCAGGACTACACCCGCCAGTTCGTCCAGCAGGCGCTCTCCCACGCGCTGCCGCAGATCGTCGCCTCGCCCTACGCGCCGCTGCTGACGACGTGGAGCCAGGCGCTCCTGCACTCGCGCGACCCGCAGGCCGCGGAGGCCGAGGCGGTCAAGGCGCACCCGGACCTCGCCGCCCGCGCCCTGGCTGACCCTGGGAAGATGGGCGAGTGGGCGCGGAAGGTCTTCGGGCTCGAGGGCGCGAAGATGAGCGACGTGGAGGTCGCCAGCCGCGCGGTCGCGGAGAAGCGGGCGGACGGCAGTCCCGGCATCGCCCGGAACGCCGCAGGGCACTGGGCGGCCGTCGCCAATTGGCTCCGCAAGATCCGCGAGCGCCCGGAGTCGCCGGGGGTGCAGACCCGGTTCGAGGAGGGCCAGCTCGCGCGCTCGCTCTCGGAGGCGCGCTTGGCGGTGGACGCGGCCGAGCGGCAGCTGCGCGAGGCCGAGAAGGCGCGCCCGAGGAAAAGCGCGCCGAACTACGCGACCTACGACCGCGACGTGCTCGAGCCGATCCGCACGCGCCTCGAGCGCGCCCGCACGCGCCACGAGGCGCTGCAGGACGCGAGCGACGAGCAGCGGACGGGCAAGCCCGGCGCCCCGCCCCCCCCGCCGCCCAGGGTCGCCCCGCCGGCGGCGGCGGATCCGAAGATGCCGCTGTCCCCGCCAGCCGTGCAGACGCCCGAGACCATCAGGGCGGAGGTCGAGCGTCTGCGCCGCGCCCATGCCCCGCGGGTCCCCACGGCGGCCGAGCTCGCGGCGATGATGGGGCAGCGCGGCTGGAACGTCGCGCCCTAAGATGGCCGTCCGCCTGCCCGACCTGCCCGGCGGTGAGGAGGAGCCGCAGGAGCCCGCCGCGCCGGTCAGCCTCTCCGAGCTGCTCGGCGAGAGGCCCGCGCCCTCGGCGGCGCCGGTCAGCCTCTCGGCCCTGCTCGGCGAACCCTTGCCGCGCGAGCCCGTCCCGGTGCGCGGGCAGGACCTCGCAGAGGTCTTCGAGGAGGTCGCGCGCGAGAGCGCCCTCGAACCCGCACGGCCACCGCGCCCCCTAGCCCCCCGCGTCGTCGCTCCGCCTTCGCCCGCCGGGCGAACCGGCTCGGTCATCGAGCCGCCCGAGGTGCTGCCGCCCCCGCCCGCGCCGCCGGCCATGCCGCCGCCCGGCGAGGCCGTGCCGGGGGTCAGCGCCGCGGTGCCCGACGCGGGCCCGGTGCCCTCGCCGCGGCTCGTCGGTCGGGCTGGTGGCGGCGAGGTGACGTCCGAGCGCCCGCTGCCGGAGTGGATGGGGGGCCGGGAGCCGAAGGTGCCCCCGCCGAGGTTCGTGCCGCTCACCGACCTCGCCGCCCGGGTCGGCCAGGGGGTACCGGGCGAGGAGGTCCAGCCCGTGCTCGACCTCGCCCAGCGGATGCGCGAGGAGCAGGCCGCCGAGCGGGCGGCAACCGGAGCGCTCGCGCCGGAGGCCGCCGCCGCGGTGGAGCGCGGCGCGCCGGGGCCGCTCGAGCCCGCGCCTGGGGCGCCCCCGCTCGCCGAGTTCCTCGAGGGGCGCGAGGAGGAGCGCGCCGCCCTCCTGCAGGATCGGGCCGGCATCGGGCGCGAGGCCGAGGGCTACCTCGCCGCCCTGCGTGGGCACCAAGCCGAGCGCGCCGCCATCGAGGCCGCGGTCGCCGGGCGGACGGAGGTGCCCGAGGACGAGTACGCCCGGCTCGAACCGCGCCTGCGCGCCCACCGGGCGGCGACCGGGGCCCTCGAGGCGCGCCGAAGCGCCCTCAACGCCCGCTCGCAGGCCTTCAACGCCCGCCTGGACGCGCTCGCCGGCGAGCAGCCGCGCACGCCCGAGGCGCTCGCCACCCTCATGCGCCGCTACCGGCTGCCGACCGCCGAGGAGCGGCTTGAGGAGCCGGAATCCTTCCGGCCGACCCGAGCCGCCGTCGAGCGAGACGAGCGCATGGCCCCGGCCCGAGCGGCGGTCAGCCGCCAGGAAGCCATCGCCGCCGCGACCTCGCTGACCGGCCAGCTCCCCTCGGCCATGCGGGAAGAGGAGGTCACCGCCTGGGGCGAATTCCTCCGCTGGGAGCGCGAGGTGGCGGCCAGCCCCTTCATGCAGCGCGTCCGCCGGGGCCTCGGCACGCGCGTGGCGGGCAACACGGTGCGCTATCTGCTGGACAAGGTCGGCGCGGCTCGCCCGGTCGACGAGCCGCCGGAGAGTGCGGCGGGCCAGATGCTCGAGGACTCGGTCGGCCTGTTGGCCGACCTCGGCGTCTTCCGCATCGGCGCGCTCGTCGGCGTCGCCCCGGCCCGCTGGGCGCTGGCGACCTCGGTCCGCTCGTCGTACCTGAGCGCACTCAACCGCATCTACTCCGGCTGGCTCACCGGCACCGTGACCGACGCGCAGGCGAACCTCTTGTGGGGCAAGGTGGTGGAGCGCGCGGCCCAGACCCTCGCGTCACCCCCCACCGCCTACCGGCTCGGGCTCGGCGTCGGTGCGGGCGCCGGGGCCTTCGGCCTGCACGCCCTCGTGAGCGAGGAGGCCAGGCAGGCGGCAGAGGGCGAGCCCGCCGACTTCGCCCGCGTCCTCCGGGAGGGCGCCAAGGCGACCGCCTTCGGCGCGGGATTCGGGGTGTTCGCCGTCATCCCGAAGCCGGCGCTCGAACTGCTCGGGCAGGCCGGTTACTTGGTCGCCGCCCCGGCCCTCGCCGAGGGGCGGCTGCCGACGGTCGCCGATGCCCTAGCGGTCGGCGCGCCACTCGCGGTGGTCTACGCGGCGACCTCGCTGGCCCGCAGGCGCCCGATCACCGTCGCGCCGCCGCCCCGGCCGACCCGCCCCGGTGCCGAGGCCGAGCGGGTGGTCGTCGTCGAGCCCGAGCGCCCGCCCGAGCCCCCGCCCCCGCCGCCGCCTGCGCTGCCCGGTGCGCCGCCAGCCCCTCCTGCGCCGCCAGCCCCTGGGCCAACCCCGCTCACCATCCCCCTGACCCCAGAGGCCGAGGCCGCGATCCGGCGGATGCAGGAGGTCTATGGCCAAGCCCCCGCCCCGGCCGCGGCGATCCCCGAAGTCGCGCCAGCACCCGTAGAAGCCCCCGTAGAGGCCCCAGCCGCCCCGCCGCCGCCCGCGGAGGCGCCGACCCCGGTCGCGGTAGCCCCCCCGGCCCCCTGGACGCCCGAGCAGGCGCGCCGGCGCGATGACGCCCTCGCTCTCATGTACCAGGAGCTCAAAGAGGCCCAGCCGGGGCAGCGCATCCCCGTCTACAACGAGCAGCGGACGAAGATCGTGGACTGGCAGGCCCAGCCCTCGACCTACCCCGACTGGATGCCCCAGGACATGCGCACCCGGCGGGGTGCCGACCAGCTCATGGGGGCCATCGACCACGTCCTCGGCGGCACCGGGCTCGACGGCCAGCTGGAGCGCACCGTCCAGGAGATCGCCCCGCGCCTGTTCGAGCGCTACGGTCTGCGCGCCGCCGAGGAGGAGGCGGAGGCCGCCGCCCTGCCGGAGGAGGAGAAGGTCAAGCGCGTCCGCTACCTGCTCGGCGCCACGCAGGCGGAGGCCGAGGAGCTGGTGCGGCGCTTCGCCGACCTCGAGAAGGGCGGCGAGTTCCGCCCCGAGGCCTTCGGCGGCCCCGCGGTCGAGGAGCCGGGCCCGCCCTACCGGCCCCAGCCGCCCCTGACCGTTCTGCCCGGCGGCAGGCGCGGCGCGCCCGCGCCAACGCCGCCGACGACCCCGACGGAGGCGCTGGCACCGCCCGCCCCGCGCCCCCGGGCCGAGGTGGGCCTGCCCGAGAAGCCGACCGAGGGGCGCTTCCTCTGGACCGGCCCGACGCGCGACGTGGCGACGATCCGGCGCAACGAGCTCGCCCTGGCCCCGGCGGGCGCGACCGTGCGCTGGCGCGGGTTCGAGTGGGTCAAGCGCGCCGAGGGACCCGCGGTGCTCTGGGCCAACACCGCCTACCCCGACCCGAGCGGGGACCTTCACCGCGACGACTTCCCCGCTCTGCCCGGCCGCCCCCTGACCGCCGTGAAGGAGGAGCCGCGAGCGCCTTACGGACCAAGCAACCCCTTCGCTGAGCGAGCAGCAGCGGCAAGGACAAAATACGAGCGCTTGATCGCGCCGACGACTCGCGACCGCGAGATGGAGCAAGCCTTCCCTCTTGGCACCGGCTACGGTCGTAAGGGCGGCGAGCGGCGCATCGAGGCGACGATCAACCGAGCGGTTGAAGCCGAACAGGCGCGCAAGGATGCGGACTACTACGAGGCCGCCGCCGCCGCCTTCGACCGCGGGGAGATCAACGCCCAGGGCCGCGCCCTGTCAGCGGCCGGACGCCAACGAAGCGACGAGCGGCAAGCCGCCACGGAGCGGCGCCAAGCGCGGATCGCCGCAGCGAAGGCGTTGCGCGGCGATCGGTCGTCGTGGGAGGTGCCCGCAGCGGCGTGGGCCGACTCCTCAGGCTACCTTGCGGGCAGCGGGCGCGATCTCGTGCTCGCTGACCATCGGACCGCAGTTGCGGAGGCCCTGCGTCTCGGCGAACCGGTGCCCGCTGATGTGCTCGCCGATTACCCGGATCTGAAACCTGCCGAGCCCCTCCGCTACGAGCCGACGAAGGAGGGCGAGCAGGCGCTCATCCCAGGGACGCCGCGCCGGGCGATCCCTGGCCGGAAGACGCGCGCCCTGGTCGAGCAGGGGCGCTGGGAGGAGACGCCGCTCGGGCGCGCGGCGCGCGAGCGGGCGGAGGCCGAGCAGCTCGACCTGCCGCCCTCGGCCGAGCCGCCGGTTTCGGCCGAGGCAGAGGTCGTCCGCGGGGGCAAGCGCTTCGCCGTGGGGCGGGCCACGGGTCGGCTGTTCCGCCAGCTCGGCGAGACCCTCTACGACAAGCCCGTGGACGCCGTCATCATCAAGGAGTCCGGGCTCCAGAACACGACGGACGCCCTCCGCGGGCTGCCGGGCGGGCGCATCCGGGTTCGCTACGATTCTCCCAGCCGGGTCATCGACATCGAGGACAACGGCCGCGGCATGAGCCCGTCGGTGGCCGAGAACGAATTCGTGGACCCTGGGGAGAGCGGCAAGGCCGAGGACATGGAGGCGGCTGGCAAGTTCGGCATCGGCGGCATCGTCATGCTCTACCAGGCCAAGACGATCCACGTCGAGACGGTCACGCGCGCGACCCAGTGGCTCTCGGACCTCGACCGCACCGTGGCCTTCCTCCGGGCCAAGGCCGACCTCGAGGAGGACGAGCGGGCCAAGCTCGACCGGCTCCTCGCCGAGCGCCCGCGCGTGCTGGACCTCGCCGGGCGCGGGGCGGTGATCCGCACGGTACTGGACGGCCCGGGAGGCGCGGCGTGGCTCAGCCAGGGCTTCGGGGTCACCGAGACCGAGGTGCCGGCCGACACGCCGACCGGCACGCGCCTGACCGTCACCATCTCGGACAAGGCGAAGACGGATCCCTACACCTCCGAGCGCCTGCTCCGGGAGTTCCAAGCCTACCAGCGTCTCGGAATCCAGACCGACTTCGAGGTCAACGGCCAGCGGCTCGAGGTCGATCCGACCTACATCGAGCGCCCCGACGACGTGCTCGGCACCGTGGACTTCCCCGGCGGGCGGGCGACCGTCATCGTCGGCACGCAGATGCGGGAGCGGGCTTGGGCGACGATCCACGTCCTGAACCAGGGCCTGCCGCAGTACGAGGACGAGATCAGCTTCGGGCGCGAGATCAAGGCCCCGCGCACGATCGTCGTAGACGTCGAGGCGACGGCCCCCTCGGATAGCTCGGACTACCCCTGGCCGCCGAACCGCGAGCGGCTGCGGGAGGCTCCGAAGAACGCGATCGAGTCGTGGTTCCGCAAGGAACTGGTCCCCGCGTTCGCCAAGCGGCAGTCCAACGAGTTGCGCCAAGCGCTCTTCGATGCTCCGAAGATCGGTCGCATGCGCTTCCGAATGCTCGAGCCGAGTGGCTCCGTGCCCCGCGAGGCTGTGGTCGAGTTCGCCGCCGACCCGCTCGTGGTCGATCTCACCAAGATCCTCGGTCGCCTCTTCCGGCGGATCCAGGAGGCGGGGCCGCTGGCGCGCTGGTCCCCGCGATTCGAGGAGGTGGCCTTCGACGGCCTCGTGCTCAAGCCGACCCTGCTCGGCGTGAACTACGACCTGCCGCGCGTGATCGCGGGCTGGAAGCGGCACGGCGTCTACCTGAACCCCTTCCGGCTGATCCAGGTCGTCGAGAGCCAAGTCGAGGCGGGCCGGGTCGAGACCGAGCGCCAGCGGCGCGAGCAGGGGCAGGGCGCCCTCGCCGGCCTCGAACGGCCGTTCCCGGAGATCGGCGAGGTGCTGCCCCACGAGGCGCAGACCGAGTACGCCCGGCAGCTGATCGAGACGCTGAGCCACGAGCTGGCGCACCAGATCCGGTGGGAGCACGACTCGGGCTCGGACTCGGGCTTCTCGCAGACTCTCGACAAGATCCTGATGCGGCTGCGTCCGATGTTGGGTAGCATGGAGCGGCAACTCGACCGCTGGCTCCGGGAGAACAGCAATGCCCGATATGATCGACTCCGCGCCCTCGCTGACCGGGCTCACGCCCTCACGGCGACGGGAATTGACCTATTTGGCAAGATTGGTAGCGAACAGTCAGCCGCCGATCTCGAAGGGGCTGCTCCGGGGCGTGCTCGGCCAGGCGAAGAGCGAGGGGCTCGACCCGGAGAGCCTGTGGAACCTCCACCGGCGCGGGTGGCCGCAGGACCTGAGCCCGCTGCCGGAGTACGCGGAGGTCGCCCCGGCGTAGCCCCCGTCCGCTGGCTCGGCTGGCAGCCGCGGCTCCCCGGCCAGCCGCCGCTCGCCCAGTGGAACCTGACGCAGGCGATCCCCGGCCACATCGAGGGGTCCACGGTGGGGCCGGAGGCGCTGCGCGCCGCCGGCTACGAGGTGCCCGAGCCCCCCGAGCCCGCGCCGACCCGCCCCGTCGGCGCCCACGCCTACTCGTCCACCGAGGTGCGGCTTCCCGTGGAACTCGCCCACGCGGTGCATCGCTGGGCGAAGGGCGCGATCCCGGCGTCGACTCTGGCCCCCGACGGGATCCCCGATGTCCCGCACCTGACGCTCCTCTACGGCCTGCACCTGTGGAAGGACGTGGCGCGCGTGCGGGAGGCGATGGGGCAGCCCGGGCCGGTCGAGGTGCGTCTGGGCGAGATGGCGGTTTTCACCCAGCCCGAACAGGACGTCCTCTACGTCACGGTCGAGAGCCCGGCGCTGGCAGCGCTGCGCGAGCGGCTGCGTGAGAGCCTGCCGAACCGCCAGGCTCACACCGGCTACGTGCCGCACGTCACGGTCGCCGCTCTCAAGCCGGGCGAGGGCCGGAAGTGGGTCGGCGACCGCACCTTCGCGGGGCGGACCTTCACGGCGGACGCGGTCGTGTTCAGTCCCAAGACCGGCGAGGAGCCGACCGTGCTGCCCCTCGCGGCCCCTGTCCCGCTTGCCCCCGCCCCGCCCGCCCCGCCGGTTTCGCCCGCCGGGCGAACGCCGATCCCGTACGAGCCCCTGCCGCCCGAGGCCGAGGGAGCGGCGGGGCGGCTGCGGGCGCGGGACGCGGCCCGGGCCGAGGACTTCGAGCGGTGGTTCGCCGGATCGAGGGTGGTGGGCGTCGAGGGGCGGCCGAGGGTCGTCTACCGCGGCGACTGGAACGCCGAGGCGCTCCGGCGGGGCTTCCGGGTCGCCAGGACCGAGGCGGGTCGCTTCTACTTCACCGAGGACCCGGCGATCGCCTCCTCCTACGCGCTCAACAAGCCCTACTACGACGAGGCCCTCAACGAGCCCGGCGACTTCCGGCGCTGGTTCTCGTTCACGGTGCCGGGCGTGCGCGGGCGCGTGGATCTCGCGCGGCTCTGGTACCACCTGGGTCCCGAGCAGCAGGCGCGCGTGCACGAGACGCTCCTGAAGGCCGGGCAGGACGAGCAGGGCAATTTCGATTACACCGGCGCCCACGCGGTGGCCGACCGGGGCCACTGGGACATGGTGATCCGCGAGCAGCGCGGGAACTGGCTCATGGCCGGGCAGGATGTCTGGCTCGCCTCGGCGATCCTCCACGGCGACGGCGAGGAGGCGCGCTTCCTCGAGATCCTGCGCGCGGCGGGCATCCAGGGCGGGGAATTCCAGAGCCCCCACGCCCAGGCCTCGGCGGTGACGCCGGTCTACCTCGCGATCCGCAACCCGCTCGACACGGCGGCCGTGCCGCCCGAGGTCGTCGAGCGCCTGCGCGAGGCCGCCCGTCGCGAGCGCGCCCGGCCGCCGGCGGGCGTCGGCTGGAGCAAGCGCGTGCCGCTGCGCGACTTCGTCGAAGCGCTCGACCGCGACCGCGCCGAGGGGACGACGTTCGCGTGGACGACGATCCCCGAGAAGGCGACGCGCGCGCTCCAGGCCATGGGCTACGACGGCATCAAGGATACCGGCGGCAAGGGCACGCCCGAGGACCAGACGGCGCGCCACACGGTCTGGATCGCTTTCGAGCCCCGGCAGATCCGCCCGGCCTTCGCGCCCGGCGGGCCGCTCGCCCAGCGCCAGCCGCCCCCGAGCGCCCGCGAGGAGCGGCGCGAGTACCTCGCCTCCGGCCCGCCCGCCGAGCCCGCCCCGCGCTTCCACTCCGCGCTGATCCGCGCCGCCGGGGCGCGGCTGCTCCGGAGCCAGACCCCAGCGCAGGCCCTCAACATCCTCAAGGGCACGCCCGGCGTGAAGGCCGAGGAGATGCGCTGGCTCGGCCTCGAGGCGTGGCTCGGGCGGCAGGGCGAGATGGTCACGCGCGAGGCCGTGCTCGACTTCCTGCGCGCCCACGAGGTCACGATCGCCACGCGCAGCCTGCCGGAGCCGATCGCGCCGCCGCTGCGGGGGGCGGGGCTCGACTTCGACGGGGCTTGGGCCGAGTCGCGGAATCAGTTCGAGCGGGCGTGGTCCGATGGCGAGCCGATTGACCCCGGCGAAGACTGGCTCAAGCAGGAGCGGAAGGAGCAGCGCGCCATCGGCAACAAGCAGTGGCGCACCTGGGAGCCCGATGTCGAGGA
>ERZ1292644.380-Hain-H14-01um-R2-380-length-31695-cov-6_pt1 | contig 31695 bp, 33 predicted proteins | sample MGYA00564402_ERZ1292644 | MGnify/ENA primary metagenome ERZ1292644 (study PRJEB36523, sample SAMEA6512644) | groundwater metagenome | collected 2019-01-09 | study: AquaDiva: Metagenomics assemblies of 32 groundwater samples
GGCCGACTGGGCATGTCCCGATTGCGCGGGGAGGGACAAAGCCGACTTCGAACAATTGCCGGAACAGGACAGCTGACTATGGCGCCTCGTTTGCGGGACGAAAAATGAGGGGCAGGATTCCAGATGATGAAATGGCGCTGTGTTGTTTGCGGCTTTATTTATGATGAGGAAGAGGGGCTGCCGGCGGATGGGATAGCGCCAGGTACTGCCTGGAAGGATGTGCCTGACGACTGGACCTGTTATGATTGTGGCGCGCCGAAATCGGATTTCGAGATGGCCGAATATTATGAATGACCAAATCGTCTGACGCGCGCTGTCTGAAACGAGCCGAGCCCACGACAAGCTTCGGCATCAGCAACGCGCGTCGCCCGCTACCCCGCAATGTAATTATGGCCGAAGTTTCCGCGCGGCTGCGGACGGTTCCGTTGCTGGTCGGCCGGCTGCGTCCTATGGAGGTAATCTGAATGGAGACCTATGACGTTATTATCGTCGGATCCGGTCATGCTGGTGCTCACGCAGCGCAACAGCTACGACAGGGAGGCTATGACGGTTCGATTATCATGGTCGGTCGTGAAAGCAGCTTGCCATATGAACGCCCGCCGCTTTCCAAAGACTTCATGAGCGGCAGGAAGCTGCCGGAGCATATCCAACTGAAGCCCGCTGGCTTCTGGCGAGAACGCCGGATCGAGTTATGCCAAGGATCTCCCGTCACCACAATCGATCCGGTTCGAAAGAGCGTGACTCTGGAATCGGGGATCATGCTGACTTACGGCTCCTTGATCTGGGCAGCTGGCGGCGAACCCAGAGGGTTGAGCTGCCCTGGCGCGGAACTCGCCCGCGTACACACCCTTCGGGCGTTGCGGGACGCTGACGCGATAAAAGAAGGGCTGGTCTCCGCCGATCATATCACGCTTGTGGGCGGCGGATATATCGGGCTTGAACTGGCAGCGAGCCTGCGCTCGGTTGGCAAGGCTGTTACTCTGATCGAGAAACAGTCGCGGCTCCTTGCCCGCGCCACGGGTCCCGAGCTCGCGGACTTTCTTGCAAAGCAACATCGGGCACGCGGCGTCGACTTGCGCTTGGGCGTCGACGTTCAGATGATAAAGGACATTGGATCCGATGCTCTCGACATCAGCTTGTCGGACGGCAACGATGTGCATAGCCAGATGATTGTCACGGGCATTGGCATAATGCCCTCGATCGGGCCCCTGGTGGCTGCTGGCGCAGCGGCTGAGGATGGCGTCATCGTTGATGCTTTCTGCCGGACAAGCCTTGCCGACATCTTTGCGATAGGTGACTGCGCGGCGCATCCAAACCCGTTTGCCGAGGGCCTGAGCATTCGACTCGAAAGCGTGCAGAATGCCCATGACCAGGCCGCTACCGTCGCAAGTGCGCTGTGCGGGGTAAGCGCTCCTTATGAGACGGTTCCCAGATTCTGGTCCAGCCAATATGATCTCAGGCTCCAGACGTTTGGCCTCTGGCACAGGCATGACGCAAGGGTCGTGCGCGGCGATCCCGAAGCCGGACCGTTTTCTATATTCTATCTTCTTGATGGCAGAATCGTGGCTGTGGACGGGATCAATGCAGCGCGGGATGCCATGCAGATCAAACGGCTTGTTGAGGCGCGCGCAATGGCCGATCCTGCCATGATTGCGGATATCAAGGTCCCGCTGACTGATCTGTAGAACATACCGTCCGCTTTAGAGAAGATCGCTGGGTGATCAGATCTGCCCGCGATCGGGCCGCGCAACCGCATTAGATGACCGAACGGTCGGGCTGTGTTGACCTGCATGTGCCTCTCTTGTATTTTCTCTGGGGAGGCAGGAGCAGCGAATGGCGATGGAGGGTCTTTCTGAGGCCGCGCATGGAGGCTATGGCGAGTGGACGACCCACGGGCGATCCGGCCGCTTGAAGGTCGATTTCTGGAACGACCTCACGTCCAGCGTATTTACGCCGCTGACGATCGAACCTGATGACAGCGATATTTTCGACGCCAGACTGACAAAGGCCGATATTGCTGGCATGGCCGTCTCGAGGATATGGTCCGCAGGCTCGTCGGTCCAGCACAGCAGGCGCCATGTAGCACTCGCCAAGGGTGAGCCCTGTTACCTGCTTCATTTGCAGATCGGCGGCACAAGCGTCAACGAACAGGCCGGCAGGTCCATTGTAATGCGGCCGGGCGACTTGACGATCGTTGATTCGAGTCGACCCTATTCTCTGGTATTTGGAGCGCACACTCGGTTCGTTGTCTGCCGCGTTGCCGCGACAAGGCTGAACCAGTTCATCGGTGGTGCAGAGGATCTTGTGTCGACTCTTATCGACGGATCGCTACCCGCGACGCGACTTCTACGGCAGATGCTGGTTGGGATTTCGCGGGAGTGCCAGAGGACATCGTCCACGGAATGGGCGGCGCAGTCGGATACCGTAGTTCTCTCGATGCTCACGCTGGCTGCGCGCTCCATCGCCGCCGAGACATGCATTCCTCCTGACAGTCATCATTTGCTCCCGCGAGCGATCGGCATCATAGATGACCGCGTGTGTGATCCCGATCTCGGCATCGGCATGTTGGCTTCGGAGCTCGGCGTATCCGAGCGCTATGTGCAGCGCGTGTTCGGTGCTCAAGGAACGACGCCAACCGAGTTCATCATGCGACGGCGCATCGGAAAGGCGGTCGAGCTTCTCAAAGCAACGGACTTGCGGATAACCGATGTTGCGATGGAGACGGGCTTTGGTGACCTAACCAATTTTGGTCGGTCCTTTCGGCGAATTATGGGATCGACGCCGAGCCAGTTCAGGCGAAATCGGTTCGCCCTGCAATGACACCAGTAGGCCTGCAATACTCCTAGGTTTGGCTGGTGGCGCTGACGACGAGGGCCTTTGCTCTCTCGTCGATAGATAGTGGCTATCGAGAGGCCTGTCCGCGCCTTCACCGTCTTGATACGTAAAAGAGAATCTCTCCGGCGATCCTTGTCCTTCAGGATAGGAACGGCCGCGGAGTCCGGTTCTTCCGGCAACCCGGCTGAGGAATCATTCATGCAAGCAGCCTTCAACACAAGAAGGTCTGTTCGCCGCCTCTAACAGGGGGGGCGGGCTTCTGATGCAAGACGACTCTCGCCATGCCGTACGATCTCGCTCCCGTCGCTGCTGCTGGACTCATCCGCGGAGAGTGCTGTTGGAGTACGATCGGCCGATGATAAATGCGGATAGCAGGCAGCTATACGAGATAGCCAAGCGCTTCGGGCACTTGATAGCCCCATAGGGCATAGTTTACCGAGATGACATGGGCCATCGTCAGCAACTCTGGCGATCTATCCCCGATCCTGTGGCTCATGATGATGGGCGAGACACCATGTTCTTGGATCTCGCGATACACCACGTCGTCGACGCGAGACTTCTTCACCGACTCCGGAACAACGGACAATCCCTCTTCCGCCGCAACCAAGCCAATCGCAATCTGCAACTCACGTGCTTCATGGGCCACCTTCGGACGAATACCATGGTCCGCGAACAAGCCCAGCACTTGATCGGCGTAGCTAGGGCGTGGTTCGCGAGGATAGAGGATGAGTGGCTCAGATTGAATATCATGCAGCGAGAGGGCGCCTGCCTCATCCGCCAAGCGATGGCCTGCGGGCAGCGCGACGACGAGCTTCTCTTCTCGAAGAACAGTCCTCTGCACAGACTCATCACCAAACCGCACTCGCCCGAAGCCGACATCAATTCGGCCATCCTTCAAGGCGGCGATCTGGTCCAGGCTCACCATCTCTACAAGAGACAGTTCGACATCCGGCGCTGCTGCCCTAAAGCCGCGAATAAGTTGCGGTAAGCGCGCGTAGATTGTCGAAGCTACGAATCCCATAGTGAAATGCCGCTTCTCCGTCGCGGCGGCGAGTTGCATCATGGCGCGCAGGCCGTCCATCCGGCTAAGGATCTGCGAAGCTTGATCGAGCAGCAGACGTCCTGTGGCGGTCAGTTTGAGAGGACGGCTTGATCGGTCCAGCAACTCGGTGCCGACTTCCCCCTCCAGGATTTGAATAGCCCTGCTCAACGGTGGCTGCGCGATATGAAGTCGTTCGGCGGCACGATTGAAATTCCGCTCTTCAGCGACCGCAACGAAATATCGGAGCTGGCGAAGGTCCATAAGATACCCCCAAGGTATGAAGCCAAGACCCTAATTGTCTTTGCGACCGCTGACAACAATCCATATCATCGAAAATGGAGAACTGATTAAGAGGATGATTTGGGCGATGATCGCCGTAAAAGGTATCGAAACGTGCATCGTCGATGTTCCGACCATCCGACCGCATATTCTGGCGATGGCAACTATGCATCACCAGTCTATCGTCCTCGTCAGAATCCATACTTCGGATGGTCTTGAAGGAATTGGCGAAGGCACTACCATAGGGGGTGCCAGCTATTGTGACGAAAGCCCTGAAAGCATAAAGGTCGTCATCGATACTTACATCAAGCCGCTATTACTAGAGACCGGCTTGACCGGTGTCGGTGCCACCATGGCGATGATCGGTAGGCTCGTTTCGGGCAATCACATCGCCAAATGCGCGGTCGAAACCGCCCTTCTCGACCTTGAGGGAAAGCGTCTCGGTGTCCCGGTGTCGGCATTGCTAGGCGGCGGACGTGTCCGCGACAGCTTTCCAGTCGCATGGACATTGGCGAGCGGCGATACCGCGCGCGATATCGAAGAAGCCGAGGAGATGCTGGAGGCGCGCCGCCACGCGATCTTCAAGCTTAAGATCGGCAAGCGCTCGGTTCGCGAGGATGTCGCTCATGTCGCGGCGATCAAACAAGCCCTCGGTGATCGCGCCAGCGTCCGCGTCGATGTCAATCAAGGCTGGACGGAAATTCAGGCTGATACCGGAATGGGCCTGCTCAGTGAGGCCGGCGCCGATCTCGTCGAGCAGCCTGTCGGGCGCTACGCCACGGCCGCGATGACGCGGCTTTCCGCCCGTCACTCCATTCCTATCATGGCCGATGAAAGCCTTCATGGCCCTGAATCCGCGTACACAGTCGCGTCCAAAGATGCTGCCAAGATCTTCGCAGTGAAGATTGCCCAGTCGGGTGGCCTCCTGCCGGCGCAGCGTGTCGGCGCGATCGCCGACGCCGCCGGGATCGGTCTTTACGGTGGTACGATGCTCGAGGCATCGGTTGGCACGGCGGCCTCGGCGCATCTATTCGCCACATTCCCTCGCTTGGACTGGGGCTCGGAATTGTTCGGTCCCTTGCTTCTCACTGAGGAACTGCTCGAACAACCGCTCCTCTACCGCGATTTCGAACTGCACGTCCCACAGGGGCCAGGCCTCGGGATTAACCTCGACGAGGAGAAGGTCTCCCATTTCCGGCGCGATCGCACTGCACCCGTGCTCCACGCGGTCGGATAGGAAAGGGGACAGAACATGCTCTTCATGGTGGAAATGGACGTGAACATCCCGCTTGGTTTCGATCGGGACGAGGCGGATCGACTCAAGGCCTTCGAGAAGGCGCGCTTCCAGGAGCTTCAGAAGGTAGGCACTTGGCGTCATATCTGGCGCACGGTAGGTCAATACGCGAATGTGAGCATCTTCGATGTCGCGAGCAACGCCGAGTTGCATGACTTGCTCATCACCCTTCCCCTGTACCCCTTCATGACGATGAAAATCACGGCGCTCTGTCGCCACCCGTCCTCGCTGCATGAGGACGACCGTTAACTGCGCCGTGCGCTATAATTACGAGGAGAGAATTGGATGGATGCGAGTTTTGTAAAGACCTCCGAGGTCCAGACCCTCCTGGATCGGGCGACTGGCCAGGAACAGGAAGGCGGAAATCCCCGGCTCAAAACTATCTTGCGCGACATACTCGAGGCGACCGCCGAGATCATCGTGCGCCACGATATCAGCGAGAGCGAGTTCTGGGGCGCGGTCAATTTCCTCTCGCAAGGCGCGTCCGAGTTCGGGCTGATAGTTCCGGGTGTTGGCCTAGAGCACTTCATCGACCTGTTCCTCGACGCTAAGGACAAAGAAAAGGGCCTTACGGGCGGCACACCCCGTACGATCGAGGGTCCGCTCTATGTTGCTGGAGCGCCGCTTGTTGAAGGTGAGGCGAACCTCACGAAGGACGCTGACGACACTGAAACGCTGCGTATGAACGGCCAGGTGCGCGGACCTGATGGTGAGCCGGTCAAGGATGCGATCCTGCATGTGTGGCACGCCAATTCGCAAGGCTGGTACTCCCACTTCGACCCGACTCGCGAGCAGACTCCTTTCAACAATCGCGCGCGGATCAAGCCGGACGGGGATGGCCGCTACGCCTTCCAGTCCAAGATGCCGCAAGGCTATTCCGTACCGCCCGATGGCCCGGCGGACAGGCTGCTGAAGGCACTTGGTCGTCACGGTAATCGCCCGGCGCATGTCCATTTTTTCATCGAAGCGCCTGGCTACAGGAAGCTGACCACTCAGATAAATTTCGGGGATGATCCGTTCGCAGCCGACGACTTTGCGTTCGCCACTCGCGAGGGGCTTCTCCCTGTGCCCAACCGTCAGGGCGAGATTGCTTATATCGCGTTTGATTTCGAGCTTCAGCGTGCGGCCGGGCAGGGAGAGGAAGGCTTCTCCGCCCGCACCCGCGCCGCGGCATGACGAGCCCGCTAGGATAGGAGACAGTTGCATGTCGAACATTATGCGCGAGCGGCTCGAAACCGCAGTGATCGAGGACAAGGAGCGCGGTATCTTTCGCTGTCGCCGTGACATCTTCACGGATGAGGATCTGTTTGAGCTTGAGATGAAGCACATCTTCGAAGGCAATTGGGTGTTCCTCGCCCATGAGAGCCAGATTCCTGAGTCCAATGATTATTTCACGACGTTTATCGGCCGCCAGCCAATCGTCATCACGCGGGACAAAGGCGGTGAACTGCACGGCCTGGTCAATGCCTGCGCACACCGCGGGGCAACTCTGTGCCGCCGCAAGCATGGCAACAAGGGCAGTTTCACCTGTCCGTTCCATGGTTGGACCTTTAGCAATAACGGCAAGCTCCTCAAGGTGAAGGATGGCAAGACCGGCGACTACCCGGCGAGCTTTAACATCGAAGGTTCGCACGATCTGACACGACTCGCTCAGTTTGCGAACTATCGCGGCTTCCTCTTCGGGAGCCTGAATCACGATGTTCAACCTATCGAAGAATATTTGGGGTCGACCCGCGTCATCATTGACCAGATAGCTGACCAGGCACCTAAGGGACTTGAAGTTCTACGTGGTAGTTCATCCTATGTCTTTGAGGGTAACTGGAAGCTCCAGATGGAAAATGGGGCTGATGGTTATCACGTCAGCTCCGTCCACTGGAATTATTCCGCCACTATGGGACGGCGCAACTATGAGGCAGCCGGCACCCGGACAGTCGATGCCAATGGTTGGTCCAAGAGCCAGGGCGGCGTTTACGCCTTTGATAATGGTCACATCCTCTTGTGGACCAAAACCCTCAACCCGGAGGTTCGCCCCATTTACGCCCACCGTGGGGAACTGGAAAAGCGTCTAGGCAGCGAGCGCGCCGAGTTCATCGTGTCGCAGACGCGAAACCTGGGCCTCTATCCTAATGTCTATTTGATGGACCAGTTCTCCACCCAGATCCGAGTGGTGCGTCCCATAAGCGTCAATGAGACCGAGGTCACTATCTACTGTTTCGCACCCAAGGGAGAAAGTTCGGACGAACGTGCTCTTCGCATCCGGCAATATGAAGACTTCTTCAACGTGAGCGGCATGGGCACCCCCGACGATCTGGAGGAGTTTCGGGCCTGTCAGTCGGCTTATGAAGGAGCCGGTAATCTTTGGAACGATCTAAGCCGGGGGGCTGTCCACTGGGTCGAGGGGGCCGACGACAATGCTCTAGCCATGGGGCTGAAGCCGACCCTCAGCGGTCAGCGGAGCGAGGACGAGGGCCTTTTCGTACGGCAACATGAATATTGGGCGAAAACCCTGATCAAAGCGCTGGCCGGTGACGGCGGCGATGGCGACCGCGGCGGCAAAGTCTCGCCCCTGTTGGGAGTGGCGGCATGACCGCGCTACTCGAGCACAACCTGACGCGCGACGACATCACGAGCTTCCTCTATCGGGAGGCTCGCCTTCTTGATGATCGCGAGTGGGATGAGTGGCTGACCTGCTATTCACCGCACGTCGAATTCTGGATGCCAGCATGGGATGATGACGACAGACTAGTAGAGGATCCCCAGCAGCATATCTCCCTCATATATTACCCCGACCGGGATGGTCTGGAGGACCGAATATTCCGTATCAAGACCGAGCGATCGGGCGCGAGCACTCCCGAGCCGCGGACAAGTCACAATATCTCAAATATTGAGATAATCGCGGAGCGTGTCGGCGAGATAGACCTACGGTTCAATTGGCACACGCTGAGCCATCGTTACAAAGTAACCGAAAGCTTCTTTGGTACATCATACTATACACTCGAAAATGTTGATTCTGCACCGCTCATACGGCGGAAGAAGATCATCCTGAAGAACGACTATATCCGGCAGGTTATCGACATCTACCACATATAAAGCACAGCCTGGAGAGGTCGTATGGATTATCGTATTGCACTCAATTTCGAAGATGGCGCTACGCGCTTTATCGACTGCAAACCGGCTGAGAGTGTGCTGGACGCGGCGTATCGACACAAGATCAAGTTGCCGATGGATTGTTCGGACGGTGTTTGCGGTACATGCAAATGCCGGTGCGAAGAGGGCGAGTATGACCTGGGGGACGACTATGTCGAGGATGCGCTAAGCAAGGATGAAGCGGCAGAGCGGATGGTCCTGACTTGCCAGATGCGACCCTCGAGCGACTGCGTCTTGGCTGTTCCAGTGCCATCGTCAGCCTGCAAGGTGAAACCAGCCGAACATGCGGGCACGGTCAGCTTGGTAGAGGGCATCTCGAATTCGACCTTCCTCCTTGGGGTGACGCTCGACGATGTGAGCGCCCTCCACTTTCTGCCGGGGCAATATGTGAGCCTCAATGTACCGGGAACGTCGCAGAGCAGGGCGTATTCCTTCAGTACCGCCCCAGGATCCAAAGAGGCGCGCTTTCTTATCCGCAATGTGCCGGGCGGCCTCATGAGTGGATGGCTGTCGCGGGAAGCGGCGATCGGACAGCGCATGAGCTTCGTCGGACCCAGCGGGAGTTTCTTCCTTCGTCCAGTCGAGCGGCCCATTCTCATGCTCGCTGGCGGAACGGGTCTTGCTCCTTTGCTCTCAATGCTGGAAGTGCTGGCCAATCGGGGTTGCACGCAGCCGATCCATCTCATCTACGGGGTGACGACCGATGGTGACCTCGTTGAAACGGCGCGCATTGAGTCCCTCGCCGAGCGACTGCCGACGTTCAGTTGGGCCGGTTGCGTTGCCGAAGAGGCAAGCAACCATCCCCTGAAGGGGTATGTAACCCAGCATCTAAGCGATGCACATCTAAACGGTGGCGATAGCGACATCTATCTTTGCGGCCCGCCACCGATGGTCGAGGCCGTGCGCATTTTCCTTCGCGACAAGGGCGTGACGCCCGCACATTTCCATTACGAAAAATTCGCGCCAAGCGAGACGGTGGCGGCATGATCTTCCACGATCGATTCGCCGGCAAAGCCATCGTCGTAACGGGCGCTGCCCAGGGCATTGGGCAGGCGGTCGCCGAGCGCATGGCGGCTGAGGGCGGGCGGGTGTTGTTCGTCGATCGAGCTGATTTCGTGACTGAGGTGGCGAGCCGAGCGACAGGTGAGGCGACCGGTTTCTGCGCTGACCTTGAAACCTATGAAGGGGCGACACAAGCGATAGCCGCCGCAGCGGATAAGTTTGGCGGGATCGATGTCCTTGTCAACAATGTCGGTGGAGCGATCCGCATGCGGCCTTACGCTGAGTTCGAACCTCCTCAGATCGAGGCCGAGATCCGTCGATCGCTACTGCCGACCATATGGTGCTGTCATGCGGTGCTGCCCTATATGTTGGCAACCGGCGGCGGCTCGATCGTCAATGTTTCGTCCAATGCGACACGCGGGATACACCGTGTGCCCTACTCGGCGGCCAAGGGCGGTATCAACGCTTTGACCCTTTCGCTGGCAATGGAATATGCTGACAGGGGTATTCGTGTGGTCGCGACTGCACCTGGGGGCACCGAGGCCCCGCCGCGCCGGATTCCACGCAATGCTGCCGGCGACACTGCTGCGGAGCAGGGTTGGATGGCGGATGTGGTCGAACAGGTGAAGAGCTCGAGTTTTCTGAAGCGATATGGAACCTTAGAGGAGCAGGTGGCACCGATCCTGTTCTTGGCCTCGGACGAGGCAAGCTATATCACCGGATCGGTTCTACCCGTGGCTGGCGGCGACCTTGGCTGAGTCGGGCACCATGAAGATTGCGATCGTTGTTGGCGCGACCTCCGGCATCGGCGTCGGCATCCATGTGAATACGCCGATCGTGGTGCCGCCGCCCCATTTTTACGCGAAGCAGGCCGCAAATCATGCCGGCCAGTCGGTCGTTTGCCGGCTTTTAAACTGCACGCCGAGCGCATTAGGAAGGTTGCAAATTTAAATGTCGTCCAAAATCTACACTTCACCAGCCGCGGCGCTTGAGGGCTTGCTCTTCGACGGGATGACGATCATGTCTGGAGGTTTTGGCCTCTCCGGCAATCCGGAAAGCTTGATCCCGGAAATAAGGGCATCAGGCGTACAGAACCTCACGGTCATTTCGAACAACGCCGGCGCAGATGGCTTTGGCTTGTGGATGCTGCTCGAAAGCCGGCAGATACGCAAGATGATCGCCTCCTATGTGGGCGAGAACAAATTGTTCGAAAGCCAGTACCTTTCCGGCGAGCTCGCGCTAGAGCTCAACCCGCAGGGCACGCTCGCCGAACGCATCCGCGCCGGCGGCGCCGGCATTCCCGCTTTCTATACCAAGACCGGGGTGGGGACCATGGTTGCTGAGGGCAAACCCGTCGAGACCTTCGAAGGCCAAGACTATGTTCGTGAGACGTGGCTGCGCGCCGACCTCTCCATTATCAAGGCGTGGCGAGCGGATCCGGCGGGCAATCTCATGTTCCGCAAGACTGCGCGCAACTTCAATCCGAACATGGCAACAGCCGGCAAGGTCACTGTCGCCGAGGTCGAGGAGATCGTCGAGGCGGGCAGCTTCGATCCCGACTGCGTCCATACGCCCGGGATCTATGTCGATCGAATTGTGTCGGCCACCATCAATGAGAAGCGGATCGAGAAGCTAACGACCCGCCAGAGGGAAATCGTATGATGGGCTGGACACGGGAAGAAATGGCGGCCCGCGCGGCAAAGGAACTGCAAGACGGCTTCTACGTCAATCTCGGCATCGGCATACCCACCCTCGTCGCCAATTATGTACCTGCGGGTTTTAATGTGACGCTCCAATCGGAGAATGGCATGCTGGGAATCGGGCCCTTCCCCTTCGAGGGAGAGGCGGACCCCGACCTTATCAATGCGGGCAAGCAGACTATCACCGCGCTCGCGACGTCCAGCTTTTTCTCCTCGGCAGACAGCTTCGCGATGATTCGTGGCGGCCATATCGACATGGCGGTACTGGGCGCGATGGAGGTTGCCGCTAATGGCGATCTCGCAAACTGGACCATTCCAGGGAAGATGGTGAAGGGTATGGGCGGCGCCATGGACCTGGTCGCGGGCGTCAAGCGTGTGGTCGTCGTCATGGACCATGTGTCCAAGAACGGCAGTCCGAAGCTCCTTCATGCCTGCAGCCTGCCACTGACCGGCCGCCAGGTCGTCGACCTCATCATTACCGACCTGGCTGTCCTCAGCGTCGATAAGGCCAACGCCGTGCTCGGCCTTGTCGAGCTGGCGCCCGGTATCAGCGAGGAAGAGGTTCGCGCTAGAACCGAGGCTCCAATCGCCGAAGTCGCCGCCCTGTGAGTCAGGCATTCATCTGTGACGCAATCCGCACGCCGATCGGACGGTTGAACGGTTCCCTGGCCAACGTTCGCACGGACGATCTCGCCGCGCTGCCGATTCGGGCGCTGGTCAAACGGAACCCCAGTGCGGATTGGGGCGCGTTAGATGACACGATCATCGGCTGCGCGAACCAATCGGGCGAGGATAATCGCAATTTGGCGCGCATGGCGGTGTTGCTGGCCGGCCTGCCGGAAACGGTGCCGGGTACGACTGTCAATCGGCTGTGCGGCTCGGGTCTCAATGCGGTAGGTATTGCCGCGCAAGCTATCCGGTCAGGCGATGCGGATTTCATTATCGCCGGCGGAGCGGAGAGCATGACGCGCGCGCCCTATGTCCTCGGCAAAGCAGACAGCGCTTTCGGCCGCGACCAGAAGATCGAGGACACGACGCTTGGCTGGCGCTTCGTCAACCCTGCGATGAGAGCGGCTTATGGCGTCGATACGATGCCACAGACCGGTGAAAATGTCGCCGAACAGTGGGACGTCAGTCGCGAGGACCAGGATCTGTTCAGTCTCAGGAGCCAAGAAAAGGCGGCAGCCGCGCAGGCTTCGGGGCGTCTCGCGGCGGAAATCGTTGCCGTTTCCGTTCCTCAGAAGAAGGATGATCCCATCCTGTTCGCTGCGGACGAGCATCCACGGGCGACGAGCCTAGAGGCGCTAGTCAAGCTGAAGCCTGTCGCGAAGCCCGGGGGCACGGTGACGGCGGGCAACGCATCCGGCCTCAACGACGGCGCGGCCGCGATGCTGGTCGCATCCGAGACCGCCGCGAAGCGCTATGGCCTCACCCCGCGCGCCCGGATCGTCGCCATGGCCTCGGCCGGCATCGCGCCGCGGATCATGGGCGTGGGGCCGGTCGAGGCCGCGAAGAGGCTGTTCTTGCGCACGGGCCTCACAATAGCGGACATGGATATCATTGAGCTCAATGAAGCCTTTGCGAGCCAAGCCATAGCCACTCTGCGAGAGCTCGGGGTCGATCCGATCAACGACGCACGTGTCAATCCCAATGGGGGTGCCATCGCACTGGGCCATCCCCTCGGAATGTCGGGTGCACGCATCACCCTGTCGGCTGTCGAAGAACTTCACCGCACCCGTGGACGCTTTGCCCTCGCCTTCATGTGTATCGGCGTCGGACAGGGTATCGGTATCATCCTGGAGCGCATCTGATGACCGAGACAATCACGATGGGCGATGGCACGCATATCGCCTACCGGCTAGACGGACCCGAGGATGCGCCCGTCCTGCTCCTTTCGAACTCGCTCGGTACGAACATGCAAATGTGGGCGCCACAAATAGTGACCTGGAGCGTCGACTTCCGCGTGCTTCGCTACGATCAGCGCGGCCATGGTGCATCCGATGCGCCGGTCGGCGCCTACTCGCTCGACCGCCTCGGGCGTGATGTCATCGAACTTCTCGATGCGCTCTCCATTCAAACCGTCGATTTCTGCGGCCTGTCGCTGGGCGGGATGACCGGGCAATGGCTCGGCATCCATGCATCGGAGCGCATTCGGACGCTGGTTCTCGCCAACACAGCAGCCTATATGGGCCCGCCTGCAAACTGGGACGCCCGCATCAATCTCGTCCGCACGGAGGGGATAACGCCGTTGGTCGAGGCGTCGATCTCACGTTGGTTTACGCCCTGGTTCCAAGAGACCCACGCCGCAGAGATCGAACCGATAACGGCGATGCTCCAGGCCACCGACCCTGACGGTTACATGGGATGCTGCGCTGCCATTCGCGATATGGATCTCCGTAAAACGGCGCACCTCATTCCTGTTAGGACGTATATCATCGGCGGAGCACTGGACCCTGCCACCCCGCCTCAGCGAAGCGTCGAGCTCAAAGAGGCCATTGTGGGTTCGAGTCTCAAGATGCTCGAGGCAGCGCATCTTTCCAATGTCGAACGACCGACCGAGTTTGCCGCCGAAGTCCGGGACTTCGTCCTCGCATGAATGGCAATGGTTCTGATCAGAAACTACTAAGGAGTGAGATATGAATGATTCAGGTAAGGGCGCGCATTCCGGAAAGACAATCGTGATCACTGGCGCTACCTCGGGCATTGGTGAGGCTTGTGGCCGCTTTTTCGCAGAGGCGGGCGCGCATGTGCATGGATGGGGCCTTCGCGCCGACCAGTCAGTCCTGGCAGGCGTCGAAAATATCTCGCTCAAGGAACTGGATGTGACGGACGAGGCCGCCCTGGGCGGCGCATTCGACACCCTGCAGTCGGTCGACTATCTGATACCTGCCGCAGGGATCAGTGTCGCGCAGCGCGAACATGAACCCGAAATTTTCGACAAAGTCTTGGCGATCAATCTGACGGCGGTCATGCGAGCATGCACGCTCGCTCGGCCCCGTATGGGGCAGGGGGGCGCCATGGTCCTAATAGCTTCGATGTACAGCACCTTCGGATCGGGCGACCGCCCGGCCTATGCAGCCAGCAAAGGCGCGATCGTTCAGCTCACTCGGTCGCTCGCGCAGAGCTATGCGCCTGACGGCATTCGCGTGAACGCGGTCGCGCCAGGCTGGATAGACACTCCGCTCCTTGCACCATTGAAAGCGGATACCGCTATCTCCGCCGCTATCCTGGGCCGGACGCCGCTTGCGCGCTTCGGCGAACCTGTCGAAATCGCAAAAGTCGCCTCATTTCTGTGCGGGGATGGCGCATCCTTTGTGACGGGGGCGACCATTCCCGTCGATGGAGGTTATCTGACAGTATAGCCCGCGCGTGGTTTGGGAAGTGAACAAAAAAATAGGAGAGGAGTAATGACGTTATCGCGAGAAGAAATCATCTATTCAAATCAGCGTCGCCTTCGTGGCGCTTTGCTCGACACCAAGGCCGCTACGAGCTATCCGCTGGCGCGCGATCTTGCCAGTGAGCTCCTCCTTTACCTTGACGATTCTAAAGCTTGCTGGATGCTTGCCGCCGATCGCCTTCGCACAATTTTGGCCGTGGAACGTGTTGATGGGGGTTTCGCGACACCGCAAGAGCAACGTTATCATCCTGGTCAGAGTGAGAGCCTTAGCGATCTGGAGGAGATCCCATCGCTGAGCGGTATCATCGTCAGCAATGCAGAAGACGGTATGCGGCAACTCTGGAATTCTCCCAAGCCGGTGGTATTCAGGTCCATCCGCGAGGAAAGGGCTTTTGGCACGCGGTTGCGCTCCGACTTGGTGCGGGCGGGCGTCGGCACGAAGATGGCTTATGCGCTTCATGACGAAACGGGGCCTTTTGCCTTGCTGTGCGCGGATCGGGTGAAGCGAGGCGAGCCGGAATGGGCGACATGGCAATATGACCTCTTCGAGGATATCTCGAAGCTATTTCTCGGCCCCATTCTAGGCGCAGCGCGATCCATTGGAGAGCAGGCGGCACCTCCGGATTTGACTGCTCTTCACTCATTGTCGAAAGCGGAACGGAAGATCGCAGAGCTGGTTTCGCGCGGAATGAGTTACAAGGAGATAGCCCGCACTACCGGACGATCCGTATTCACCGTGGATCACCATCTGAGGAATATCCGTGCGAAGCTGGGGATCGTGTCCCACGCCAAGCTCGCAAGCTTCCTCAACGCGCGTTTTCTCGGTAACGGACCCGGCCCGGCGAATGCGCCCCATTAAAGCTGCATATCACGTGCCCGTTAGTTCGTTGCATCTAGGGGGCCACGGCTGGCGCGCGTGTCGTGGCGAGTCCAGTCGGACTATCTGACTCTCAATTTGTCCGCCCTCCAAGGGGCCACACGCCAGTCTGCATTTGGCGCTACCATCCTGCCGAAGGGGCTCGTTCACGGACTGGACCGCCCGTGCAGCTGCTACCGAGTCCTGCATAGCTTGACCCTTACGGGACCAACGATCCGCTTTGATGCGGTAAGGTCGGATATGCCGGGACCCGGAATCGAGGTCGCGTTCCCTTACGAGCGCGCGTTACCGGTGTGTTCCATGTGATCGGCCACCATCGCGATCGCAGATACTCCGATTTTACCGCATTCTAAGCCCAAAATAGCGAGTCTTCGCGATAGACGGAGCTTTCCCGTGATGAGAAAATCAGGGCGAATGGCGGATATCAAAGCGCCGAAGAAACCAAAACATTGGAATGGGAACTAGATAATGGAGAGTCAGATTTTGACTGCGGCCTCCGGTATGAGTGCCGACGAACTTCGGATCCTCGGCCGGCATGAACAGTTCGGCGTTCCCGACTTATACATCAATGAGGCGGATTCCCTTTATCATCCTTGGGTTGGAGACGTCTGGCTGAAGCCTCTACGCTTTGATGTTCGTAACAACCTCTACGTCACGATCCTTTGGTCGAAAGGACCGGGCGGTCTTGGACGCCATCGGCATCGCGGACCCGTGTCCGCGTTTACGCTGGAAGGATCGTGGCGCTATGAGGAATATGATTGGGTCGCCCGCACCGGAGACTTCGTTCAAGAGAATCCCGGCGTCATTCACACTTTGACGAGTGATACCGGCACAAAGACGCTGTTCTTTGTCGGTGGCTCCCTCGAGTTCTACGACGACGACGACAATCTCGAGAATATCATGGACGTATTCTCGTTCCTCGATCTCTACATCAATTACTGTGGAGAGACAGGGCAGGCAGTCAACAAGAGTCTCATTTTCTAAGTCAATCACAAGCAGACAAAAAAATGTCGTGGGAGAGGGGCATGCGGAAGGCAGCGATAGAGATATTTGGCGGGGCGGAGTCCCTGGATAGCACCAAGGTGTTTTTCTGCGCACACCGCTATGTGCAGGGGCCAGGCGTACTCGAAGATATCGACACTTATTTGCCGATGGTCGGCGGTCGGGTGCCCGGGCTCTTGCTGCCAGGCGATCTTCCCCCCGCGATCGGCGAGACGGTCGAAGCCGCATTTGCCACCGCTGACATCGCGGCGGTCCGTTCTCCGTTCGGCGGCCAGTGTTCGTTCGAAGAAATCGATTCGCAGGTGGCAACCTTTCGGGCCGCAGCTATCGATGTTCTCGTTGCCATCGGTGGTGGGAAGGTAATCGATGCCGCCAAATGCATTGCCCGCCGAATCAATGTGCCCTTGATTGTCTGCCCCACACTCGCGTCCACCGATGCGCCTTGCTCTGCAGCGGCCGTGGTCTACACGGCCGAAGGCGCTTTCAGAGACGTCGAATTCCTTCCCAGCAACCCGGATTTGGTCGTAGTAGACACAGCGATAATCGCGAAGGCGCCGGTGCGGTTCCTCCTTGCCGGTATGGCGGACGCCCTCGCGACCGGCTACGAGGCGCGGACCTGCGTCGCTAATGCGGCTGCGCGTTCCATGGTTGGTGGACGGATCACAATCGCCGCCGCCACCATTGCGGAAATATGCTCGAGAACGATTTTCGAGCATGCAGACAACGCAGTGGCTGCAGTAAAATCCGGCATTCTCAATGAAAGTTTCGAACGTGTTGTGGAAGCCAACACGTTGCTGAGCGGTATCGGGTTCGAAAGTGGTGGGCTGGCGGCCGCCCATGCGGTCGCCTCGGCTCTAACCCTTGTACCATCAATCGAGCACCGCTTTCTTCACGGCGAAATGGTGGCCGTCGGGACAATGATTCACTTGCAACTCGAGGGGGACGGGGCAGAGTTGGAGCGTGTGGATACGCTTCTCGCCCGCTTGGGCCTGCCCCGTGCCCTCTCGGATCTCGGCATCACCGCACAGGACGGGGATGGGACGTTCGTCATGCTCGTGGAAGCCGCGTGTAATTTCCCTTTTATGAAGAATGGGCCGTTCGAAGTCACCCCCGATATACTGAAGAAGGCGATATTCGAAGTCGAAGAACGGCGCATGTCTTCGGCGCAATACGCCGCCTAACGAAATACAGAACCACTAAAGGCGCGCCATTCTATCTGGCGAAGAATTAGCAACTTATAACAGGGAGAGGATAGATGATGGCATCAAATGCCAAATGCATGCGTGTGCGTGCGTTGATTCTTTCGGGGACAGCCATGGCCGGCGTCGTATCCAGCGGGACTGCTTTGGCACAAGTGGTCGCCGATGCTGCGCCGCCCCAGGTGCAGCAAAGCCAAGAGGAAGTATTCGGCGACATCGTCGTAACTGCGCAGAAGCGGTCGCAGTCGACTCAAGATGTCGGCATCTCGATTTCTGCCTTTAGCGGGGATCAGCTTCGAACACTCGGAGCTACCGATGTTAAGAGTGTTGCCGCGCTCGTTCCAGGCTTCACGGTCGCACCGTCGAGTCGCAGCGCCCCGATCTATACGATCCGCGGAGTGGGCTTCAATACTCCCAATGCGTCGTCGTCATCGCCTGTCGGCATCTACTTTGATGAGGTATCATACCCTTACCCCGCAATGACGGCCGGTCCGTCATTCGACATGGAGCGCGTCGAGATCCTGAAAGGGCCTCAGGGGACACTTTATGGCCGTAATACCACCGGTGGGCTGGTTAATAATATCGCTATGAAGCCGACCTCGGAAAGTAGCGGCTATCTGAGAATCGGCGGAGGAAACTACGGCAGCTACAACAGCGAGGGCGCGATTAATGGCGCTATCACAAATACGCTCAACGCCCGTTTCTCCTTTGCTACGGAACGATCGACCAAAGGCTGGCAGGTGAATATTTCCGACGGCAGCCGCCTGGGTGAGGTAGACCGCGCAGGGGCGCGTCTTCAGCTCCAGTGGAAGCCTTCCAGCGATCTCTCGTTCCTGCTTGCGGGCAACTGGTGGCGCGACAAATCGGACACGCAAGTCGGACAGGTCGTTCTAGTCTTTCCCAAGGCCGTCAATGTCGCCGTCACACCGGCGAATTCGGCGGGCATCGCCTCAATCCTGGATGGACTCGGATTTCCCGGGGACTCGATCGTGAACCAAGCCTTCACGCCGACGGGCGCCAGCCAAGCAAAATGGACAACAAAGCCGTTCCTCTTTCAAGGAAGCGAGGGCGGGAACCGCTATAATCCAGTTCCGATCAACAACTATCGCCGCAACAACGAACTGTTTGCTTTGTCGCTGCGCACAAACTGGACGATCTCTCCCAATGTCGATCTAACCGCACTTACCGCTTACTCCCATTATCGTCAGGAGCAGGGCCAGGATATCTCTGGTTGGGATATTCCCAACGCGATCTCGATCGACAGGGCTAGGATCAGCTCCTTTTCACAGGAAATCCGGCTGAGTGGCAAGACCAGCAGTTTGAACTGGATCGCGGGCGCTTTCTACGCGCATGACAAGACCAATGAAAATAATTCCAACTGGAGTCCGGTCGGCACCAATATCGGTCCGCTGCGCCAGTTGGCGGCGCAAACGGTGGCCGCGCAGGGCGGCACGCTCGCGCAGCAGCAGGACGTGCTCTACGGTTTCACTGACTGGGCCGATACCATCCAGCAAAGGATCGACACCGCATCGGTTTTCGGGCAGGCGCAATATAAGATAACTCCGCAGTTCGAGCTCACTCTCGGCGCCCGCTACACCCGCGATAAGGCCCGGTTCGTAGGTTGCACACTCGACCAGGGCGATAACAGCATCGCTTCAGTCTGGAACGTTTTCTTCCGCGCGAACGGCATCCCGTCAAATGTGGCGCCCGGCGGATGCGTGACCTATAATGGTGACCTTGAAGCAGTCATCCAGAGCGGCGGAACCCTGCCTTTCCCAGCACAGGAACTCGCACATCAGCAGCTCAAGCAGGACAATTTCGCCGGCCGGGTAGGTCTCGACTTTCATATCGACCGGCACAGCCTGCTCTACGCGTCCTTCACTCGCGGTTTCAAATCCGGTGCATTCCCAAACATTGATGCGAACGTCGCCACCCAATATGCACCGGCTAAGCAGGAGCGGGTCGACGCGTTCGAGGCCGGTTTCAAGCTAGCACCGACGAGCGGACTGACGATCAATGGGTCAGCTTTCTACTATAATTACAAGGATAAGCAGGTGTTCGGTGCTGTACCGGACCTCATCTTCGTCTATCTCAACAGGATAGTAAACATACCCAAATCCCATCTGTATGGGATCGAGGGTGAAGTGTCGGTCAGTCCTCTGGAGGGACTGACGACCAGGCTGAGTGGCACCTACATCAAGTCGAGAATCGACGAGTATTTTGGCTTTGACCAATATGGTCGGCAAGGCGATTTCGCTGGCCAAAGCTTCGCGTTCACGCCGAAGGTGCAAGTCAACGGCGTGATCAGCTACGGCTTTGACGTCGGCAGCAATTTTAATGCGCGGCTTACGGGTTCTGGGCGCTATACAAGTTCACAGCAGGGCGATCTCATCAGCGACCCATCGTTCCATATCAATCCGTACACTGTTTTCGATGCAAATGTCAGCATTGAGACAAATGACTCGAAATATCAGCTAAGCTTCTTTGTCAAAAACTTAACTGACAAATACTATTGGACCAGCGTGCAGGGTCTTCAGGACAGTGTTATCCGATATGCCGGTACACCACGCACATTCGGCGGTTCGGTTACGGTTCGCTTTTAAGGTCGTTTCGGTGGAACTCGGCGGCGCAATCGCGCTGCCGAGCACGCCGACTGGACGAATGGTCAAGGCGGCGATACGGTCTAGGTCCCATCGAGAATTCAGAGCTATAACTCTGGACGATGAACCGCTGGCTGAGGTCTGGTCACTATGTTTGTCGCCGAAATGAGAAACCTCTGGGCTCAATATGAACCGGCTCACCACCGGTTAGAGTGATCGGCCGGCGCGAGCTACGATTGACCGGTTTCCGTTTTGTATTCGACCAAAAGGAGAAATCTGGCGGTTTCGTACAGATTGTCTCGAAGCCCGCCGATGCGGACACGCATTGCGTCGCGTTAAGTGTGCGCAACGGAGGATACCCGAACGGCCAGTATCAGGTGTTGGAGAGCCATTCACGCGCATTTTCAATTGAGAGGAACACGTTCACCGTACCCGGATCGTAGGATCGACGTATTTGCTTCTTCAACAGCGCCGACTCAACTACTATCGCCATCCGATCCGCTGGTTGGCATATTCTGGCAGCACCAAGCCGCAGTCGTTCCACTGTTTCTGAGGTTTGCACTACGGATGAGCGTCGGTCGATAAGCGCCTTTGCTCGTCCGTAGCTCTGGCGATCCTGCGCCATCAAGATCCCCATCGCTTCGACATATTCGTCTGCAATTGCGGGGGACCAGAAGCCTCGAACCGTAGCAACTATGATACGTTGCCGGGCATCACGCTCCAACACAAACGCTTCTGGTGCCATTGCTCACTCTCCCGGCGGATGCTCCTCCCAGGCCGATGAGGCGAGTACGCCTAGCAGCGGAGCGGCCGCATCCTTGCATTTTCGCAATTCTCTTCTGGTCAGTTTGGCAGACCCTTCAGAAATAGGTCGACGACCATATCTGCAAGTTCGTCGCCGTTGATCGTACCGGTAGGGTCAAACCATGTGTGGGTCCAATTGATCATGCCGAAGTACAACATCGTTAGCGCACGCCGCTTCCCCTTATTTTCCTTCAGTGTGTTAGCGCGTTCGGCTATGATTTTGTCGACGATATCGAGGAGCCTTCTTTCCGCCCCGATGATGGCCGAGCGTCGCTCGATTGGTAGTTTGTCAAGATCATTGATGAGCACCTTGTGGCGATCTGATGCGTTGGCATAGAGCTTCATGAATCCGTGTGTCAGGGCCTTCAGTCGGTCGGCTGAATCTGGCAGGCCCGACACATCATCAGCGGCAGCACGTAGCGCCTCGACATGGCCGATCATAATCTCGAAGAGGATGTCCTCTTTTGACGAGAAATAATGATAGAGGAGCGACTTGGAAGTTCCCGACGCTCTGGCAAGATCTGCGATCGAGCTTCCCAGAAATCCAGTCTCCCCGTACAGCCGCGCGGCTATTTCGACGATCGCTTCGCGCCGGTCGTCATAATCTGCCGCTTGTGTCCTCGCCACGCATATGTCTCCAATGCCGAATTCAGACCGACCTATGCCAGAGGGCGCGCGCGAGGCCAAGCAGATGGTCAGGCATCGAAGTCCACTGAGACATCGTCGGTAAGCGGCATGGCCTGGCAGGTGAGGATGTAGCCACGGGCGATCTCATCGGATGAAAGACCGTAATTCGCTTCCATATGGACGTCGCCGGTCACGAGTTTGGCCCGGCACGTGGCGCAGACACCAGCCTTGCAGGCATAGGGAGCGGGCATGCCAGCAGCGCGCGCATTTTCAAGGATGCTCCCGCGTGTGCTGTCGAAGCTGATCGAGCGTTTGCGTCCCTCGAGCGTGACGCTGACCGTCCGGCCCTGTGACTGACGCTCGAGAGCCGCGCGTTGCTCGGCGTTGCTTGCAGGTCTGTCCGCCGTGAAACGCTCGGCCAGGATTGCGGATGAGGGAACATCCTTGGCTAGGAGCGCCGCCTGCGCCGCGTCCATCATCGCGCCCGGCCCGCATAGAAATGCTGCCTCGATCGTCGATGGATCAACTAGACGCTCGAAAATATCATCCAGCTTCTCAGCCTCAAGGCGACCGTTGAACAGCTCGATATCTTCTTCCTCGCCGCTCAGGAAATGATGGATTTGAAGACGTCCCATATGTCTGTTCTTGAGCGCGGAGAGTTCCTCCAGGAACATCACTGAACCGCTGTGGCGATTGCCATAAAGCAATGTGAAGCTGCTGTCGGGCTCCTCCGACAACATCGTCTTGATGAGCGACAGGATCGGCGTGATGCCTGAACCTGCGGCTATGCCTAGATACTGCGCCCGGCGTGCTGGCGTGAATTTCCAGGTGAAGCTGCCATGCGGAGGCATGGCTTCGAGCGAGTCGCCTTGTTTGAGGTTGCTGTTTGCCCAGGACGAGAATTGTCCCCCTGGAACCTGCTTGATGGCGATCCACAATTCACCTTCGGCCGGCGCAGCGCAAATCGAATAGTTGCGCCGCACATCGTCCTTTTCAAACAGGCGTCGCAAGGTGAGATGTTGTCCCGGGGTGAACGCGAACAAATCGCCGCAGTCGGCGGGTACAGCGAAACGAATCGCGACGGCCTCTTCGGTCTCGCGCCGAACCTCGGCAACGGTCAGTTCGTGAAAAGCGGCGGACAAGGGTCTCTCCTTAATGGCATTTGAAGCGGTCGAACGGCTCGAGGCAGCTTTCGCACTGCCAGAGCGCCTTGCACGGGGTCGATCCGAAACGGCTGACCTCATGTGTTTCGGTCGATCCGCATCTCGGACAAGCAGCAGCCTCCTTGTTGCGCAGGGAGGACATAGCCGCGCCTTGTGGGGGTGGTGCTATGCCATAGGCTCTGAGTTTTTCCCGTCCGGCATCGCTGATCCAGTCGGTCGTCCAGGGCGGCGACAGCACCGTCCGGATGCCAACGTCACGGAAACCGGCGCTGTCGAGGGCGCTACGGACGGCCTGTTCGATCACGAGCGTGGCGGGGCAGCCGCTATAGGTAGGCGTCAGCAGCACTGCGGGCGGCGAACTCTCGACCGACCGGATGATGCCAAGGTCAACCACCGAGATCACGGGGATCTCGGGATCGGGCACATTAGTCAGGACATCGAGCACCCGGTCCTCGAAGCTTGCTTGTGGGATATCACCAGCGTGCATCGGGGAAGCTGCGTGGAATATGCTGCATGACGGCAAGCAAATGGCCGAGATGCTCGCTATGCTTGCCTTGCCGGCCACCGCTGACGGGACGGTGTTGCGCCGGCACGTCCAAGGTGGCCTCCTTCAGAGTTTCAGCCATGACGGTGTCGAATGGCGCACGGAGCGCGGTGCGGTCGACACCAATCTGTGCATTGATCATCGCTTCGTCGACGGCGTCGTTTGTGAACAGCTCGCCGATGAAGCGCCAATTCCAGTCGAGCCCATCGATCGTACGCCGACGACTTTCCTCCGTGCCGTCCCCCAGGCGGATTACCCACTCGCGCGCGAGGCCGGCATGATAGTCCGTCTCCTTGACAGCCTTTGCAGCAATTGCGGCAAGCTCGGTATCCGCCGACGCGGTTAAAGCACCATAGAACAGGTTCTGGAACGTCGAGAAGAGAAATTGCCGCGTTATCGTGCGCGCAAAGTCCCCATTGGGCTGCTCGACCAGCAGGGAGTTGCGAAAGTCGAGCTCGTCCCGGAAGAACGCGAGGGCGTCGGCATCCCGACCCGCATTTTCGATCTCAGCCGCGCGCGACAACAACAATGTCCCCTGGCCGATCAGATCGAGCCCAAGATTGGCAAGCGACAGATCGACCTCGACCGTTGGCGCGTGCCCGCACCATTCGGAGAGGCGCTGACCGAGGATCAATGCGTCGTCGCCCAATCCCACAAGAAAGGCCGCATGCGTCTCGCGCGATATCACAGCGTGATCCATCACATATGCCTCACGGCGTCGGGCAGATCATAGAAGGTTGGGTGCCGGTAGACCTTATCCTCTGCCGGCGCGAAGAGGGGGCCCGCTTGAGCCGGATCCGATGCGATGATGTCGGTAGAGCGTACCGTCCATATGCTCACGCCCTCCATACGGCGGGTATAGGTGTCGCGCGCATGGCGCAGGGCTAGTTCGGCGTCCGGCGCATGCACCGAACCGACATGCTTGTGGGATAGTCCGCCACGCGCGCGAACGAAAACCTCCCAAAGAGGCCAGTCAGTACTCATGATCATGTTCCAATCAGGCTGCGAGGCGCTGGCGCCGCTTCAATTCATATGCATCGGCGGCGTCACGCACCCAGGCACCGTCGTCCCATGCCTTGCGCCGCGCCTCGATGCGTTCTTTCGCACAAGGACCCTCGCCGCGAACCACGGCGAAGAACTCTTCCCATTCGATGGCGCCGAAATCATAAGCGCCGCGTGCTTCGTTCCACCGCAGATCAGCATCGGGGATCGCGAGACCGATCAGTTCCGCCTGCGGAACCGTCGCATCCACGAACTTCTGCCGCAAGTCGTCATTGGTGTCGCGCTTGATGCGCCAGCGCATTGATTGCTCGGAATTGGGAGACTGATCGTCGGGCGGCCCGAACATCATCAAGGCCGGCCACCACCAGCGGTCAAGCGCGTCCTGCGCCATGCGACGCTGCGCTGGCGTACCTGCCGCAAGCGTCATCATGATTTCATAGCCCTGCCGCTGATGGAAGCTTTCCTCCTTGCAGACCCGAACCATGGCACGGGCGTAGGGGCCGTAAGAGGTCCGCTGGAGCGGAACCTGATTCATGATCGCCGCGCCATCGACCAGCCAGCCAATCGCACCGATGTCGGCCCAGGTCGGCGTGGGATAATTGAAGATCGTGCTGTATTTCGCTTTGCCCGAATGCAGCGCATCGATCATCTCGGCGCGACTGGCCCCTAATGTCTCGGCGGCGGAGTAAAGATAGAGGCCATGCCCACCCTCGTCCTGCACCTTGGCGAGGAGGATGGCCTTGCGACGCAGCGATGGCGCCCGGGTGATCCAGTTCCCCTCAGGAAGCATCCCCACGATTTCACTATGGGCGTGCTGCGATATTTGGCGGATCAATGTTCGCCGATAGGCTTCAGGCATCCAGTCCTTGGGCTCGATGAATTCGTCCGCCGCAACGCGCGCCTCGAACGCGGCTGTCAGTTCCGCCGGCTCGACGCTGCGAACGGTGGGATCGGCCCTCTGCAGTTCGGTCGTATACATGGCTTTGGTTCTCCTTGAGCAACGTCATATTATTAACCGACCGATCGGTCAACGAATAAATATGTCAAGGTTGCGCGAGCAACATCGCGATGCCCTGGCCCACGCCGATGCACATTGTGCACAATGCGTAGCGCCCGCCTTTATCCGCCAATTCAATCGCCGCCGACTGTGCCAGGCGGGCGCCCGACATGCCCAACGGATGCCCCAGGGCGATGGCGCCGCCATTCGCGTTCACATGGTCAGCGTTGTCGGGAAGGCCGAGCTGCCGAAGTACTGCCAGGCCCTGTGAGGCGAATGCCTCATTGAGTTCGATGACATCGATATCCTTCAGCGCTATTCCGGTCCGCTCAAGGAGCCGCTTGGTCGCAGGTGCCGGTCCGATTCCCATGATCCGGGGAGGGACCCCCACCACGGCCATGCCGACGATGCGGGCAATCGGGGTGAGACCATATTTCTCCACACTCCCCTGAGAAGCGATCAGCAACGCGGCCGCGCCGTCATTGACGCCGCTAGCATTTCCGGCGGTCACGCTGCCGTCAGGGCGGATGATGGGCTTGAGCTTGGCCAAGGCCTCCATGCTCGTCGCGCGTGGATGTTCATCGCGATCGACGACAAGCGGATCGCCCTTCTTTTGCGGGATGATCACCGGAACGATCTCCCGGGCAAGCCGCCCGCTTTCCTGCGCGCGTGCTGCACGCGTCTGACTCTCGACGGCGAACCGATCCTGGTCCTCCCGCGAGACCTGGAAATCGTCCGCAACATTCTGCGCGGTCTCCGGCATCGAATCGACACCATATTGCGATTTCATCAGCGGGTTGATGAAGCGCCAGCCGATGGTCGTGTCGAAGATCTGCGCTTCGCGCGCAAAGGCGCTTTGCGCCTTTCCGGTCACGAATGGAGCGCGCGTCATGCTCTCGACGCCACCCGCAACGATCAGATCCGCATCACCCGACCGGATCGCGCGGGCGGCGTAGGTCACCGCATCCAGGCCCGAACCGCACAGTCGATTGAGCGTGGTGCCGGGAGCGCCCTCGCCAAGGCCGGCAAGTAGGGCGGCCATTCTGGCAACGTCGCGATTGTCCTCGCCCGCCTGGTTGGCACAGCCGAGCACGACGTCGTCAATGCTATTCCAGTCGATCTGCGGATTGCGTTCCTTGAGCGCGCGAATCGGGATGGCTGCCAGATCGTCGGCGCGAACCTGCGCCAAAGCGCCACCATAACGGCCGATTGGTGTTCGGGCAGTGTCACAGATGAATGCTTCAGTCATTGAAAGGAAGTCCTTCGATTACGGGCCTGCCAAGTGATCGACTGAGACCCTGCATGGTGGCGACGACGCGACCGTCCTCGCCTGTTACGGTGACCGCGTAGCTTCCCGTCCGGCCACGCAGCGCGATCTCATGCGCTTCCGCCACGAGTCGTTCGCCGGGATGTCCGGCATCGATAAAGGCGATGGCGCAGCTTTGCGCGACGGCGGCGATGTTGCGGGAATTACAGGCGTAGGCGAACGCCGAGTCGGCAAGCGCGAAGATCATCCCGCCATGAGCAGTGCCATGGCCGTTCGTCATCGCAGACGTCAGTCGCATCGACACGCGGCTCATTCCCGCATCCGCCGCTTCCAGGGTCAGGGCCCACGCGGTCCCGGTTCCCTCTTTCGACAGCAGGTCAATGGCGACGCGCCAGGCGAGATGCTCGCTCGGAGACCGGGAGAGATTTCTGTGGCTCAACATCATTCCACCTTAGCCGCACGATTAGGACTTGCCAATAATAGTTCGACCGGTCATTCTGTGAATTAAGGGCGGCATGTCCGCCGGGAGGATGCATGGCTTATCAAACTATCCGTTTCGAAGCGCAGAACGGTCTCGCGCGCCTCACGCTCAACCGGCCCGAGCGGCTCAACAGCTTCACCGTGCAGATGCATGAGGAAGTTGCCCACGCTCTGGGTATCGTTGCCAGCGACGATGCAATTCGGACTCTGGTGCTGACCGGCGCGGGACGAGGGTTTTGCGCAGGTCAGGATCTGGGCGACCGCGCTGTTGCGCCCGGATCCGAGCCTGTAGATCTGGGCGACTCGGTTGAGCGATTTTATGCGCCCCTCATCCGAACCATCACGGGCCTGCCCATGCCGGTGATTTGCGCGGTCAATGGCGTTGCCGCCGGTGCCGGCGCCAATATCGCGCTCGCCTGCGATATCGTCATTGCAGCACGCAGCGCAAAATTCATTCAGTCCTTCGCCAATATCGGCCTCATTCCGGATTCAGGCGGAACGTGGGTTCTGCCACGGCTGGTAGGGCAGGCGCGTGCGCTCGGTTTGGCGCTTACCGGCGATCCGCTCCCGGCCGCACAGGCAGAGGCCTGGGGTCTCATCTGGCGCTGCGTCGATGACGATGCCTTGGATGCCGAAGTCGCTATCCTCGCCGAACGCTTTGCGAACGGCCCTACTTCGGGGTTGGCCGCGACCAAGCGAGCTCTGCGCGAATCCTCGCTGAAATCGCTTGATGCTGCGCTCGACAACGAGCGCGATCTCATGCGCCGCCTGGGCAATAGCCATGACTATGCGGAGGGCGTGGCGGCTTTTTCGGCAAAGCGCAAACCAGTATTTACGGGCCGTTGACGGTCAAGAAGGAGTTCGAGTTATGGCCGTTCGCGCCGTTCAAAGTTTCGCCGAAGGGCATTGGCATACAAGTTCGACTGGCCTCGAAGCCGTCGCTTCGGCCGTCACGGGCGAGATCGTCGCCGAGGTCGGGAGCGACGGGATCGATTTCGGTGCCATGCTCCGTTTTGCACGGGCAACCGGCGGACCCGCTCTGCGCGCAATGACCTTCCACGAGCGCGCGACGATGCTCAAGGCGCTGGCGCAGGCCGTCATGGCGCGAAAGGAAGAGCTTTACGAGCTTTCCTACTCGAGCGGCGCGACGCGTTCGGACAGTTGGATCGACATCGAGGGCGGGGCAGGGACGCTGTTCGCCTATGCATCCAAGGGGCGGCGCGAACTGCCGAACGAGCGGCTGCTGATCGATGGTGACACGGAATTGCTTGGTCGCGCCGGGACGTTCGTCGGGCAGCATGTCTATACCTCACTGCAGGGCGTTGCCGTTCACATCAACGCCTTCAATTTTCCGATCTGGGGAATGCTCGAGAAACTCGGACCCACGCTGCTCGCCGGCGTGCCGGCCATCGTCAAGCCCGCCCAGGCAACGGGCTATATCGCCGAGGCAGCCTTCCGGATCATGATCGAATCCGGCGTTCTCCCCAGCGGTGCCCTGCAACTCGTATCGGGCAAAACCGGCGACCTTTTCGAGCATCTGACCGCCCAGGATGTCGTGGCCTTTACCGGATCGGCGCGTACAGCCATGCTCCTGCAGAGCCACCCCGTAATTGCCCGTGAGTCGGTGCGTTTCACGGCCGAGCGGGATTCGCTCAACGCGTCCATCCTCGGGCCTGACGCGACACCCGACACGCCCGAATTCGATTTGTTCGTCAAGGAAGTGGCGAAGGAAATGACGGTGAAGGCCGGGCAGAAATGCACCGCCATCCGCCGCGCGCTTGTCCCCGCCAACCTGATCGACGCTGCGCAGGAGGCGCTGTCCGCCCGGCTCGCCAAGATCAAGGTCGGTGACCCACGCGATGAAAGCGTGCGGATGGGCGCGCTCGCTAGCAGGAGCCAGCTACTCGACGTGCGTTCAAAAGTCGCCGAACTCGCAAAGGTGGCGCCGATCGTCTTCGGAAACCCGGACGAGGTTGCACTTGCGGGCGAAGGCCTGGGCGGAGGCGCCTTCATCTCGCCCATTCTCCTGCGAACCGACACACCCTGGGAGGCTACCGCCATCCACGAGGTCGAAGCCTTCGGTCCGGTTTCGACGCTGATGCCCTATGAGGGCATCGACGACGCGATTGCGCTCGCAAATCGCGGCATGGGTTCGCTCGCGCTTTCCGTGGCGACCCACGACCCGGCCGTGGCCCGAGACGTGATCCTGGCCGGCGGCGCTTGGCACGGCCGCATCCTTTTCCTCGATCGGGACTGCGCCAAGGAGTCGACCGGGCATGGATCTCCGCTGCCAGTGCTGGTTCACGGTGGCCCCGGCCGGGCTGGTGGCGGCGAGGAAATGGGCGGCATTCGCGGCGTCAAACATTATATGCAGCGCACCGCGCTGCAGGGCAGTCCGGTCTTGCTGTCCAAAGCCATCCATCAACAGCTGCCGGGCGCTCCAACGGTCGAAGGTGATCGCCATCCCTTCCGGCTCACATTTGGCGAGATCGAGCCGGGCTACGGCATCCGAACTGCGGCAAGGACCGTGTCGCTCGACGACATCGAGCATTTCGCTCACTTCACGGGCGACACCTTCTACGCTCACATGGACGAGGAAGCGGCATCGAAGAGCCCGATCTTCGGCGGGCGCGTGGCGCACGGTTATCTCATTCTATCGTTCGCTGCGGGCCTGTTCGTCGATCCCGCGCCCGGGCCGGTACTCGCCAACTACGGGCTCGAGGGGCTGCGTTTCGTCAAACCCCTGAAGCCGGGGGACAGCATGAAGGCTGTCCTGACGGCCAAATCGAAATCGCTGAAGACTCCGGAGATGGGCGAGGTTCGCTGGCACGTCGATGTCACGAACCAGGACGACGAGCTGGTTGCGACCTATGATCTGCTGACGATGAACGCGGTCTGAGCGCCGAGAAAAGGAGAGGAAAATGGCCACCGCGCTTGCACTTGAACCTATTGAGACCGCCTCGGTCGATGAACTGCGCGCTCTTCAGCTGGAACGGCTTCGCTGGTCGGTGCGTCATGCCTATGAAGGAAATCCCCGGTATCGCGCAAAATTCGATGCAGCGGGCGTTCACCCGGACGACCTTCACTCGCTCGAGGATCTTGCGCGCTTCCCGTTCACGACAAAAGCCGATCTGCGCGATGCCTATCCGTTCGGCTTCTTCGCCGTCCCGCAGGACAAATTGTCGCGCATCCACGCCTCCTCGGGAACGACGGGCAGGCCCACGGTTGTGGGCTACACGCGGCGGGATATCGAAACCTGGTCTGGTGTCGTTGCCCGTTCCATCCACGCCGCCGGCGGCCGACCGGGCATGAAGGTCCATATCGCCTACGGCTATGGGCTCTTCACAGGCGGCCTTGGCGCTCATTACGGGGCGGAGGCGCTCGGCTGCGCCGTCATTCCGATGTCCGGAGGGCAGACCGAAAAGCAGGTCCAGTTGATCGGCGATTTCCGGCCAGATCTCATCATGGTGACTCCCAGCTATATGCTGTCCATTCTGGACGAATTCCAGCGGCAGGGCATCGATCCGGCGACCACCTCGCTCAAGACCGGCATCTTCGGCGCGGAGCCGTGGACCGAGGCCATGCGCGCCGAAATCGAACTGGCGTTCGGCATCAGCGCCGTCGACATCTACGGCCTTTCGGAGATTATGGGACCGGGCGTGGCGCAGGAGTGCGTCGAATCCAAGGACGGGCCGACCATCTGGGAAGATCATTTCTACCCCGAGATCATCGATCCGGTGACGGGCGATGTCCTGCCCGACGGCGAGGAAGGCGAACTTGTGTTCACCTCGCTGACGAAGGAGGCCATGCCGGTCATCCGCTACCGGACCCGCGATCTGACACGACTGCTTCCGGGCACCTCGCGAACGATGCGGCGCATGGCAAAGATCACGGGACGATCCGATGACATGATGATCATTCGGGGCGTCAACGTCTTTCCTACCCAGATCGAGGAACATATCCTGGGCTGCGCCGCGCTCGCACCGCATTACCTCATCGAGATCACGCGCCCGAGCCGGATGGATCAGGTAAAGCTGCTCGTCGAAGGGCGCGCCGGCATTGGCGAGAGCGATTGCGCGCGTGATGGAAAACGCCTTGCTCAACGTATCAAGACCATGATTGGCATTACCGTCGCGGTCGACATCCAGCCCGCAGGTTCCCTCGCACGATCGGCTGGCAAGGCCACGCGTGTCGTCGATCTGCGGCCCAAAGCCTAATATATTCCAGGAGATTCCGGATCATGCATAAGTTGATGGCGCTCTATAAGATCCCGGCCAATGAGACGGCTTTCTTCGCCCACTATAATTCCGTCCATCTGCCGTTGGTCGAGAAGATACCCGGGCTGGTGAAGACCGAGGTCACAAGGATTGACCGAACGTTGATGGGCGAGGAGGGTAATTTCTTGCTGGCGGAACTTTATTTCGCTGATCCGGACAG